>JAAHTH010001573.1_pt1 | contig 19333 bp, 26 predicted proteins | sample 6116091 | NCBI WGS metagenome assembly JAAHTH01 (sample SAMN13939990, study PRJNA603662) | sponge metagenome | isolation source: marine sponge | host: Mycale hentscheli | place: New Zealand | collected 2006 | reverse complement strand
GGCATTTGCTGCAGATCCTGACACAGAAGCACCAACAGTAGCAAAAAGTTTTAATATAGCAACTTATACAGGTACAGGTGCAACACAAAGTATTGATGGTTTAGGATTTAAGCCTGGATTAATTTGGATTAAAATAAGAGATGCTGCATCAAATCACGTTTTAATAGATTCTACTCGTGGAGTGCAAAAATATATAGGGAGTAATACAACAAGTGCAGAAGCTACAAGTACTGACCAGTTTACATCTTTTGACACAGGTGGATTTACATTAGGTGCAAATGCAGGGGCTGGAGGAAATACAAATCAAAATGGAAATGACTACGTTGCTTGGGCGTGGAAAGCTGATGATAACGAACCGACAATCTTACCTAATACAGAATTATCAACTTTAATATCTAAATATAAATTTGAAGATAATGCAAATGACAGTTATGCAGACAACAATGGAACTGCTTCTAATTTGTCTTATGTTTCAGGTAGGTTTGGTAAAGCAGCAGATTTTAATGGTTCAAGTAGTAAAATATTATATCCACAAGCTGCACCTTTTAACGATTCTAATACTATTTTAGCGATTAGTGCTTGGGTAAAACTTAATTCTGCTTCAGATGAATTTGTAATAATGAGTGCATCTTCAACATCTGACTCAAATGACCATATGGCTTTAATTTTAGGTGGTAGTAGGGCAGGAAGATTTTTTATTAGAGATGCTTCAGGTTCTGATGAGTTACAAGCTAATTTTGGTTCAACTAACGATACAAATTGGAATCATTATGTGTGGCAATTAAGTGCGACTAATGGCATAGAATTATGGGTTAATGGTGTAAGTCAAACAAGGACAGTTACAGTTCAAACTGGTGGAATGACAACAAGTTCTTGGTTTAGTGATATTGATTATGCAACTGGTGTTCAATATGCAACAGGTATTAATAGAGTTGTATCAACCGCTTATTATGCAGGTGAAGTTGATCAAATGAGATTATTTAATGCTGAATTAACATCATCAGAAATTAGTTCTTTATACAATGAAGCTAATGAAGCAATAGTTAGTGCAAATGCTAATGCAGGATTTAGTATAGTTCAATATGATGGGAGTGGTGTTTCAGGAACAAAAGTTCCTCACGGATTATCGGCTTCACCAAATATGATACTTATTAAATGTACAAGTGATGGTTCTACTAATTGGATAGTGCATCATTCATCTTTAGGCAACAGTAAATATCTTACTTTAAATGATAATTCAGTACAAGATACATCTACTAACTGGCTTGTACCATCTGCAACTACTTTTGCATTAAATCAAACATTTGGTAATGCGAATACAAGCGGCAGACAATACATAGCTTATTGTTTTCATTCAGTAAGTGGAAATTCTGCTTTTGGAAGTTATGCAGGAAATGGTACATCTCAATCAATTAATATTGGTTTTAAACCTGACTTATTAATTTTAAGAAAATATGATGATAACCAAGATTGGATGATATGGGATAGTGTTCGAGATGGTAACCCAAAACAAGCAAGATTAGAAGCTAATAATTCAGATGCTGAAGTTAATGGAACTACTAATATAAACTTTACAAGTACTGGATTTGAATTTACAAGTGGTTTTTATAATGATAGTGGACAGAATTCAATATATATGGCATTTAAAATAAATTAAAATGAATGGATTTGAACCAATAGAATAATATAATTATGGCAGATTTAGATTTAGAGGAAATTAAAAAAAAGAAGTTTAACATAAGTGTTGAAAATCTAATTACTTTAGGTGCAGTAGTGGTTACAGTCGTGGGTATGTGGTATAGTTTACAAGCTGATATAGAACTAGCAAAAGAATTACCTGAACCTGAAGTTTCAAGAACAGAGTATGATCTGAAAGATCAACTTATAAGAGAAACAATTATATCTACTGAAGAAAAAGTAGATGCTAATTCAGAAAAGTTAGACAAGATAGATGAAAAGTTATATGAAATAATAATAAAAGAATGAGAATATTAATATTAGCGTTATTGTTTAGTATGTTTAGTTATGGTCAAGATATAACTACAGTTCATTTTAACTACAAATGGAACGAAAGCAATAGTTATAGTCAATTAGAAAAATTAAAGAACACAAAGGTTCAATATGCTTATGTGGAAGACCAAAGCGATATAATAAAGAAATCTGTAAAATCAGTACCAACAATAGTAATATATAAAAACGGACAACCTGTTGCAAAATTTGAAGCAGGTTTAACTATGAAGATTGCAGTTAGATTAGACAGCATACAATCCATAGTAAATAAATACAAGTAAAATGAATGACTGGACACCATCTGTATTAGGATTTTTTGTGAGTTTTATTAGCATAGCAGAATTTAACGAATATATGAATAGTGTTCTAATTGCAATAACTCTTGTTTATACTGCAATAAAACTAAAAGATATGTTATTTAAAAAAAAATAAATTATGGCAAAGATATTTGAATATTTAGCACAAAAGATTAGAAACTTCAACCATTGGTTTACTACTGGTTGGAACAAAATCATCAAAAAATTATTAATCAAAAATTAATTATATTTGTAGTATAAAATTTATAAGTTATGGCAAGTACAGTATTCAACGGAACGAATTTATTAATAAAAATCGCAGATGATGCAGGTTCACCTGCTACAATAGGACACACTACATCGTGTTCAATTTCATTTACTAACGATATGGCAGCTGCCACTACAAAAGATTCAGCAGGATTTTCAGAATCAATCGCAGGGTTAAGATCTGCAGAAATATCTTTTGATGGTTTAGTTGATTACACTGATGCTAATGGTGGTAAAGAAATCGCACACAAACTACTAACAAGACAAAAGTGTGACTTCACATTTGGAACTGCAGCGACTGGTGACACAATTTATTCAGGGGAGGGATTTATTTCTTCTTGTGAAATAAGTGGTGCAATGGAAGAAGCGGTAACATATAGCGGTACGATAGTATGTACTGGTGCTATCACAGAATCTACAAACTAACACTTGATTATCAAATTCTAATTGTTATATTTGTTATTGTAAACTATTTTAAATGACAAAACAAAGAGGTTATTACACTCTTAAAATCGGAGGAAAGAATCGTACACTTCACTTTAGTATGAACTTTTGGGCAACCTTTACGGATATGCTTGGTGTTTCTCTTGATGAAATTGGAGGTATTTTTGAAAAAGGTGTTTCTCTTAAAGCTATTATTACAATAGTATATGCAGGTATTTTAACTTACGATCAAGAAAATAAAAAAGAAATTGATTATAATAATTTCGATGTTGGTAATTGGCTTGAAGATATAACTTCAGAGGATATTGAGAAGATTATCAAGGCAATGACAGAATCTCGAATCTTGGGTAATGATTTAAATGCAGGTTTAAATAGGAATCCACAAACTGATTCAAAAAAAAAATAACCGATAAAACTTCTTGGGAGGATATAACCGATTTCTACATTGGTTATTGTGGTATTAATCCAAACGACTTTTGGACAAATACATTTAAGGAAAACAAACTTATGTCGGAATCGTATGTAATCCAAATAAATGCACTTTGGGAACAACATCGTTTTGTAGCGACAATGATTCATAATGTGAATGTTGGTAAAAAATCTGATATGATAAAACCCCATCAACTCTTTGAATTACCACAAGACAACATAAAGAGAAATACGGCTAAAACTTCAAGAGAAGATTTTGAAAAGTATCAAGAACTCATTAATAGTAAGTTGAATAAAAAATAGTTATTTTTGTACTATGGCAAATAAAGATTTTAGGTTATTATTCGAGTTTATTGCTAAAACTGCACAGTTTAATGTTAATATTGATAAAGCAAGGGGTAAAATTGATAAGTTTAGCCAACAAGCTACAAGGACAGGTAAAATGTTGTCCACGAGATTATCACTTCCTTTACTTGCAGTTGGTACTTTAGCTGTTAGACAAGCTGCAAAGTTTGAAAGATTACAAGTTACATTAAACACATTAAATGGATCAGCAGAAGAGGGTGCAAAAGCATTTGAAAGATTGGTTCAATTTAGTGCAGAAACACCACTACAATTAGAGGAACTAACAAGAGTGAACAATATGTTAATGGGATTTGGGCAAACATCAGATGATGCTTTCAAATCACTTAAAATGTTGGGTGATGTTGCAGCAGTTTCAGGTGGTAATCTTACAGGTATAGCAGTAGCTTTTGGACAAGCAGCTGCAGAGGGTAGGGTAATGACTAGGGATTTAAGGCAGTTTATAAACAATGGTGTGCCAATTCTTGATATACTTTCAAAGTCAATGGGAGTTGCAAGGAGTGAAATAATGGATATGGCTTCAGAGGGTAAAATATCTTTTAAAGTTTTACAAGATGGTTTTAAGTTTGCAACAGGTTCACAAGGTCGTTTTAACGATGGTTTAAAGATACTTTCACAAACTTTAGAGGGGTTATTTAGTACATTAAAAGATAATGTAAATATAGCACTTGCAACACTTGGTAAAGAAATAGCAGAAACATTGAATTTAAAAAAAGGTATTCCTGCTTTATCAAAAAAAATTGGAGAGTTGGTAAAATCATTTGAACAACTTTCCCCAAGCACACAAAGAATAACACTACTAATTAGTGGTTTGGCTATTGTTATACCTCCACTTTTAATTCTTTTAGGTGCTATGGCGGCAGCAGCAACTGCAATAGCAACTGCAGTATCAGTCACAACTGTAACAATTATAGCTTTGACTTCAGCTTTAGTTGGTTTTATAGCATTAAGAGTAAGTAATGCAAAAAATTTAATTGAGGGAATAATCGGTAAACCTTTATCGCTTAAAAAAGTTAATACAGAATTACAGTTATTGCAAAACAATATAAATGCAATAGCTAAAAATGATTTTATCGGTGCATTAGGTAAAAATCAAAGCAGACAAGCTTTTTCTTTAGTACAACCAAAAGGAACTTTTGATACACCAACAACAACTTTAACTACATCAGAAGATGAAGCAATGGGAGGTGGATTATTAGGTATAAATCCATTTAAATTAGGAACAGGTTTTCAGTCACTTGCAGGTATTATAAAAACAGAATTGCCGAAAATGACTAATGTAACAAACGGGTTTGCATTATCACTTGAAAATATGTCTGCAAAGTTTCAAGATTTTGAAGAAAATGCAATAGTACCAATTGTTGAAGCAACAAAAACATTTGGCGAACAAATTATTCCACAAATCGGTGTTGCATTACAAGAGGGATTTGCTGCTATTGCAGATGGTGAAAACCCATTAAAAAGATTAGGAACAATATTAAAAGGGTTAGTTGTAAGATTAATGGCAGCAGCAGCAGCAGCAATGTTGCTTGGTGCATTTTTAGGGGGTGCAACTGGTGGTTCTGCAATTCTTACCAAATTAGGTGGAATTAAAGGATTATTTACTTCTTTTTCAGGAATTGAATTTGCGAAAGGTGGTATTGTATCAGGACCAACAAATGCTTTAATTGGAGAATATCCAGGTGCAAGATCAAACCCTGAAGTAGTCGCACCATTAAGTAAATTAAAAAATATGTTAGGAACTGGTGGTGCAATGCAAGGAGAGTTTGTTTTAAGAGGTCAAGATTTAGTAGTTGCTTTACAAAGAGCAGAACGAAACAGAAATAGATTTAAATAATGGCTTACGGAGTTAAATATGAACTTGATTTTTCAGACATCAAGGGAAATAAAAGAAGTGTCCAAATTCTAAAAAAGGATTATGTTGGCGATGTATTCTCTATTGTAGGAACTGACAATCCAGTAATTATTAAATACACAAATGATGATGATTTTTATAATCCGATAATCGGTTCATCTTGTGTGCTAAATATTAAAACAACCGACACAATATCGTATGATGAGTTTACAAATTTTGATGAGCGAGAATATAAGGTTAGAGTTAATATTGGAGTTGAAGATGAAGCAGCTGATATTAATTCACCACTTTGGCAAGTTGCAGACACAAATTGGCAAGAAACAGATTACAACTGGGCAGCATCTACTATATTTCAAGTTTATTGGGAAGGTTATTTAGTTTCAGATACATTTAGAGAAGCGATACAATCCAAACCTTTTGATATAAGTTTAAGAGCAATTGACAATTTAGGAACTCTTGATTCTTATTTAGTCCCTGACGGTGCTATTGCAACCAATGCAGATGGTACTATTAAAACTGCTGCAGGAGAACAAACAAACAGTGATAGGGCTTGGTATTATATTCATAAAATATTAAATTTTACAGGTCTTGATTTTGACATATTTGTTCAAAACAATATTAGAAAAGTTGATCCAGTTTCAGGGCTAGTCGTTAATTCTAATAATAATTTATATCAAGATATATTAGTTAATGAATTTGCTTTTACAGAAAATTTTGCTAAAAAATCATCTAAAGAAGTGTTAGAGAATATTTTAAGATTAACTAATTCAAGAGTATATCAAGCAAATGCAAGTTGGTATATTGTTTCAAATAGTAATTACTACGATAAAGCAGTGTCAGGTAGCTTAACTGATGATACAGGTGGTGACCAAGACCAAACAACAACAAATCCTATTGTTACTACTGATTCTGTAACAAATGCAACAACTACAAGCGTTACATTAAATGGAACTATTGTAAATGACAGAGGACTTGCTATTATTGAAAGAGGTTTTTATTTTGGAACGAATCCATTAATATTGGCAAATCCAAAAGTTGCAGGATCTGTTGCTACAAACTTTACATCAAATCAAACATCTTTAACATCAGGAACAACTTATTATATTGCTGCTTATGCAAAAAATAATACGATAGCTGAAGGAAGGGGTGGAACAATACAATTTACTCCTGGTACAACGACAACAACACAGGCACAAAATATTTCACCAACACTTACAACTTTAACACCAAATCAATATTTAGTAAAAAATACTTCAATGACTTTAGCAGGTCAAGTTGATAATGTTGGAACAAGTAATGTGACTGAATATGGTTTTTACTTTGGAACAAATAGCAATTTATATACAGACAACACAAGATATGTTGTGGCTACTAGTCAAAATTTATCACAACCTTTTGGTTTTGTTTTAGACACTGCAACTATATCACCAACATTAACATTAACCGCAGGAACACCATACTATATAACACCATTTGCAGTAAATACTACTGGAGAGGGTGTAGCAACAACTTTATTACAATATACTTGGAATGCTTGGCAATTAAGAAAACAATCTGATAATTCAACACAAAATGTTCCTTATACATCAGATTCAAGAGGAGATAATGTTTATTTATCAACTTCATCAAGTTCTTCAGAATGTTATACAATTATGGTTGGTAAATATTTAGCAAGTTTATCAGGACTTCCAACAATTTCAGGAGCTTGTGCAGATGACACAACTGAACCATCAACAACAGTAGCAGTTACTTGTAAGGCAATTACACTTTATCGAAGTGATAGTGCATTCAATTTATGTTGTACTACTCCAACATCAAGAACATTTTATATTAATGGTGAATCTTTTACAGATAATACAAATACAACAAAAGTATATATAGATGATACTTGTACAACACTAACAAATGCTCAATATTTATCAGAAGATTTAGTTAATTATAGATATTTTAACGGCACTAATTTACAAAACACGGCAAGTTGTCCCGAGTGTGATCCTGATGTTGTTACACCTGATGGATTTTTAGTTGAAAGAGATAATTCACAAGATACATTAAGGGTAGATTATAATGCAAGTTTTAGTGTAGGCGAAAGAGTTGTTTTGAATGTTCAAACACAAGATTGTTTCACTATTCTTGAAGAAATAACAACTTCTGATGATTTGTCTGCAATTACAATTAATGCTTCTTGTAGCACACAGCCACCAACACCATCAGAAACTTGTCCAACGATGACATTTTTTGCAAGATATTTAAAGTGTGGTGATGATAGAATTGAGGTAATTGGAAATAATGTAGATAATTTTCCTCAATTTATAAAACAAGTTTCCAATAATGATTGTTGGGAATTTATAGACAGAACACCAAACACACAAAGTGATGATGAGTTTAATTTAGGTTGTTTTCCTACAAGTAAATTTGCAACTGGATTTTCAACTTGTGATGATTGTTTAGGAATATCTACAACAACACAAGTACCAACTACAACCACCACAACACAACCATCTATATTTTATAGAATATATCAAAGTTTGCAAAGTAATTGTAGTGCAGATGACACTATTATAGAAGTGTCAAATCAAACAAATTCATTTCCATCAGTTATATCCGATGGTTTAATTTGTTATGCTTCATTCCAAGATGGCGGTGCAGGAACAAATGGTGATGTAGATAATTTCTTGGATTTTGCAGATTGTGCAGCTTGTCAAGCATATATAAGTACAACGACAACACAAGCACCAACGACAACACAAGCACCTTGTACTGCAATACAAGCAAGTGTTTCAACGATTGCTTTAAGTGTTTGTTGTGGTGCAAAATCAACAACTATATATATAAATTCAACATCAATTACAAATGCAAGTGTTATTTATACCAATTCAGATTGTACAATAGTACTTGGTGCAGGGAACTATATAAACACAGGTAGCAATTTATTCTTTTGGAATGGTAACACGTTGTCATCTGCCACTTGTCCTGCTTGTCCATAATATATGAGGTATATTTGTTGTCAACCATCAACTATTTATTATTCGTGGCAAATAGACACGATGATTCATAGTTTTTTACAAAATGAAATAAAAGCGAAACAAATTGATATTGTTTTTGCTGATAAACCAAACAATGAATATTCTTGCTTTTATTTAACTCAAAAATACCCTGATGTTAATTTTTATTTTTACCCTGATACAAGAAAAAACATAAAATACATTTCAAGTGTACGACCTCATATTTTAAAGAAACACTTTTATAAATATGCTGATCTGTATAAAGGAACTTTTATGTATCACGATTGCGATATAGCTTTAACCAAACCATTAAAAATAGATAATTATTTGTGCGGTTGTAATCAAACTTGTTATTTAAGCGACACCATAAGTTATATTGGACACGATTATATATTGTCAAAAGGTGAAGATGTTTTAGATTTAATGTGTGATGTAGCAAACATTGATAAAAAGATTGTAAAACAAAATCAAGATGTATCAGGTGGTTGTCATTATATATTAAAAAACATTGACTATACGTTTTGGGAAAAAGTTGAAACAGATTGTGAAAACTTATTTACAGAAGTTGTTAAGTTAAATACAAAAAAAAGAGCAAAAGATAACAGATACCACCCATTACAAATTTGGTGTGCTGATATGTGGGCAGTTCTTTGGAATCTTTGGAAACTTAATAGAAAAACAGAAATCATTAAAGAATTAGACTTTACTTGGGCAACAGAAAATATAAATGCTTGGGGTAAAAATGCAATATTTCATAATGCAGGAATTAATAACGATAAAAATAAAGAGTTTTATAAAGCTAAATATTTAGGAAAAAAACCACCAAAAAATTTAAAAATAAATCCAAATTTAGCTTCTTTTAAGTATTACGAACTTGTAAAACAAATATTGTAAATTTGTAATATGGGGACAATTAGAACAGAACAAACAAGATTACTTCAAGAAAATGGAACAGAAAATATTGAGTTTTTTGTGTATGATAAAGATGGTGTTGCAAAGACAACTTTAAAGCAAACTAAAGACGTTTTAAAACAAGTCCCAAGCACTATCACACCAATTAATTCTGATCTTATAGCAGAATACATTAGACCTTTAAGAGATGCAATAAAAACAGTTAAAACAAGTGCAATGCAGCTTTTAAATAAAAATCCAAATTTTCGATACAACTCATTTAATTGGGATATTACTGCATCAAAAGCAACAATTCAAATACCAAGTCAAATATTATTTGATGTAAACCCAGTGTCAGGTATTTATTGTTTATATCAAGAGCAAATGCCAGTATTACCTGAAAAAACAACTTATATGATTAAAAACATTTTAAGTGATACAAGAATAGTGAGTGGTCGTGACATTGAAGTTTCTTGGAATTATTATATGTTTAGTGGTGGTTTAGGTTCACCACTTATGAATCAATTTATTAGTGTTGGTCTTGATTCTACAAATAATGGCACAATAAATAAAATGTATGATTTTGGAGATAATAAGTTTATATCTGAATGTTCAGATTGTGGTGAAGGTGGAGATCCAATTGCATTTACTGATGATAGGTTTTTTAAAAAAATAGATTATACACAATTTGATTCTTGGAATAAGTATAAAACGACACTTCAGTCAAACTTAACTGGCACGGAAACTAATCCTCATATTGAAGTAAAATTATTTCAAACAACAAGTCCTGGTTTTTTATTTGGTAAAGCATTTTATGATGGTATTTCTATTTCTCAAAAATCAAATGCAATAAAATCTATTCATACAAAAAGAAGGGGTGGTATCTTTGCTTTAGTTGATGGCATTGTACAACAAATTGATGAGGAAACAAACATTAGTGGTGAGTACAAACAAAAAGAAACAATTCTTTCAAATCAACTTGATTCATTAAATGTTGCTTCAATAGAATTTACTTACGGGCGTAAAGACAGACCAAATTCATTATTTAATGCTAATACTTTAGATAAGTGTGTTTTGCAAGAAATAATAAACGATTTTAGAGAACCATTAAAAAGATATGAAGGCTCTTTTTACAAAGATGATTCTGATGTTGTTCCAATTTATTTTTATCACAAATTATGGATCAATTTCGGAACTACAGTTTTACAAGAACCAGTTAGTGCTATAATTGATGAAATGGAGTTTGATGTAAAGCAAAATGAATATAGAATTGTAATGCACTTGCCAAATCAAGATGATGATAAATTGACTTACGATTTATATAAATTCGAATAAAATTTTTTTATAATGAAAATATTTTTAACTTTACCGCAATGTTACTAAAGAATATTTTAGAGGGTTGGGGAAATTGGGCATTAAGTCAATTTAAGCTAGTTGATCCAAAAATAAAGCATTTATCAAAGATGAGATTACTTATTTGCGATGTTTGTGATATTAGAAGCGGTCATATTTGCAACCCCAAAAAACAGGGAGTAAATGTTAAAACTAAAGAAATAAAAAACGGTTGTGGTTGTGCAATACCACCAAAGACACTTTCCCCTGCATCTAAATGTCCTTTAGATAAATGGTAATTTATGACAAATATTGAAACTAATCTTTATCAATTCAAACACGAATTTAGAGATGAAATAGACCGATTAGGTCTTAAAAAGAAAGATGTGGCAGAAAAGTTAGAAATGACTATGCCCACACTTAATTCAAAGATTCAAAACCCTGATACATTAACTGTTAAGGATTTGAGTAATTTGAAAGAATTAGAATTTAATTTAGAAACAATTAATATATAATAATGAATAAAGAGAAAGCTACGACAACTCCTAAAAAGACAGTTGTTAAAAAGATGGATTTTCCAAACTGGAGTATCAATCTTAAAATATTTAGAATTCAAAATGAGCTTGAAGCTATCATTAAAGATGCTAAAAACCCTTATTTTAAATCTAATTATGCAGACATCAATGCGATGTTAGAACAGTTGCAGCCACTTTTAAATAGGTATAAAGTTGCAATTGAACAACCAATGAAAGATGGTAAAGTTTTTACTATTCTTACTTGTGTTGATACAGGTGATTCTAAATCATCAAGTTTAGAGTTACAACCTATTTCTGATCCACAAAAACTTGGAAGTGTAATTACATATTATAGAAGATATACATTACAAGGATTGCTTGGAATTAGAACTAAAGATGATGATGCGAATATAGCATCAGGACAAACTATTAACGAAAGCAGAGCAACGAGTTCTGTAACAATAAATGAAATTTAAAAATTATGGCAGAAGAATTTGTACGCAAAGATGGTACTGGGCAACTTAACAAAAACTCTTTTAAAACCACAGACAATCACCCTGATTATAGAGGTGATGCTAAAATCGATGGTAAAAACAAAGAATTAAGTGCTTGGGTAAAAACCAATGTTAAGGGCGAAAAATACTTATCATTAAGTATTCAAGAACCTTATTCAAAAAAAGAAGTCAAAACTCAATCTATACCTGTGAAAGCAGAGCAAGATATGGCAGATGATGACTTACCATTTTAATTATAAGGGGGTTAATCACCCCCTTTTTTAATACAGTATATTATGAATGAACATATATTATATCACAATGTTTTAGCAAATTTTGACAAAAAGCTAAAAGAAGAAGAAGAAAAAAATCAAAAATTAGAAAAAGAAAATAAAGAACTAAAAGATGAAATTAGAAAACTTAAAAGTAAAAAATGATAATATAAAAGATTATCATTCCAAAGAATCTATATCAGCGAGTAGTATAAAATATATGGCACAAACATCAGTTTGGCATTATTTAAATCGCAAACCAGTATTTCAAACTAAATATATGACAAGAGGAAATGCCGTTCATACAATTTGTTATGAGGGTGTTGAAGCATTTAAAAAAGAATATTTTGTACTTCCAAAACTTGATCTTCGTAAAAAAGATGACAAAGAATTAAAAGCAAAACTCATTGAAAAGAATAAAGGTAAAGTTGTTATTGATGAGGAAGAAGATAATATCATAAGAGGTGTTTATGAAAACTTTAATAAGAGCAAAAAAGCACAACTATATAGTAAGGGAAAAATTGAGTATTCTCATTATGGAACTTATGAAGGTATAGATGTTCGTGTTCGACCTGATTGTTTAGGCGATGATTGGATAAGTGATATTAAAACTTGTCAAGATAGTTCACCAAATGGGTTTATTAAAGACATTATAAGTAGAAAGTATCACCTACAAGCATATTTTTATTGCTTAATGCTAGGTATAGATCCCGCAAACTTTAGATTTATTGCTTGTGAAACCAATCACCCTTATGCAGTTGAGGTGTATAAACTAGATGATGTATTTATTGAAAATGCAGAACTTGAGTTTAAAAACACTTGGAGGTTTTGGAAACTATATAAAGAAAAAGGTATAGTTACTGGCTATCAAGCTGACTCATTCGAAAAAGATGGTACAATTATTTTAAAAGGTTATAAAAAAAGAAAATGAAAGATTTAAAAATTATTAAGGACATTGTTAATGAATATTTTGAAATTGACATTGCTAAAAAAACAAGAATGCAAGTTTATGTTGATGCAAGGGGTATGTATTACAGTTTATCAAGAGAATTGGTTCCAGGTGCAACCTATGAAAAATTAGGTAAATCAGTTAATTTAAACCACGCTACAGTTGTTAATGGAATGAAACAATTTAATTTTTTGATCGAATATAATAAATCAACCCAAAATAATTACTTAACTTTAAAAGCAATATGTTTAAAAAATATAGATAAATTGGCAAATCCATTTGAAAAATATTTAAGTAAAGAGGATAAAATGCAACATAGTGTAATGGAGTATTTAGCATTCCAATATCCTAATGTTTATGCAATCCACGTTGCTAATGAAGGAAAGAGAAGTCCATTTGAAAGATTTAAGTTTAAATATTTAGGTGGTAAAGCAGGTGTCCCTGATATACTTATATTTAGAGGAGGTGGTACAGGAAGGTATGGTCTTGCTATTGAATTAAAGATTGGGTACAATAAACCAACCGATAGTCAAAAAGATGCTTTAGAAAGATTGAGAAAAGAGAATTGGGAATGTCATTGGACAAATGACTACGATAAAACTATTGAAATTATAGACCTTTATTTATCAAAGCCCAATGATTCAGAGTTATAAAATGGTTTATTGGTCAGAATCGAAACAAAGAATTCGATTTACTGTTGTTCATAATTTTGAGGATTATGAAAATTACACTTATATCGGATCACTAACTAAAGTTGAGTTTGATTTACTTATTGAAGCACTTTTCTTAAAGTTTCAAGATGAGGAAATATCAAACGAAGATGTTCAATTGATGTACGACAGATTGAGAAAATTTTGTAATGAAATAAAAAACATTACCGAAAACCTGTAAAAATTAAATGAAAAAAAGTTATTATGCTATCATACCTGCATTTGTCAGATATGACCAAACACTAACCCCTAATGCCAAATTATTGTATGGCGAGATTACTGCCCTATGTAATGAGAAAGGTTTTTGTTTTGCAAGAAATAAATATTTTGCTGACCTATATAACGTAAAATCAAGATCAATAACCGATTGGATTGGACAGTTAAAAACTGCAGGATATATTAAATTAAAGATGACTTATAAAGAAAATTCAAAGGAAATTGAAAGCCGTGAAATGTATATCACAAATTTTCTAGAGGTAGTGAAAAAAAATGCACCCCCTATAGAAAATATTCACCAGGATAATATATATAATAATATAAATAATAATACATTAGAATATAAAAAGGAGAAATATTCAGAGATGGTTTTAAAATCATTTAAACCAATATGTGAGTTATTTCCAATTCAAACACAACCAAAAACACAAGCCGATAAAAACTCTTGGCTTGATTGTATTGATAAACTTGAAAGGTTAGATGGATATTCACCAAGAAAAGTTTATTATATATCACAAAAAGTTAGATCTGATGATTTTTGGAAAAACAATTTTTTGACCATTTTAAAATTAAGAAAGAAAAATAAAGATGGTTTGAAATACATTAACCTATTCGAAGCCAAGTTTGGTAAGAATTTAAAACAAATAAATATATGAGTAAAAAGAATAAACATCAAATAAGAAAAGAACAACCTGTTTTTTCAGGAGTTTTAAAATACTTTCCTAAAGCTATTAAATATGTTTCTAAAGTTAGTTATGTTGGAAATGAACAACACAATCCAGGAACACCATTACATTGGGATAGGGAAAAATCAAAAGATGAATTAGATGCTTGTGTAAGACATCTTATAGACCACACAGAAGAACCAGTTGATGATGATGGATTATTACATCTTGGTAAAGCTGCTTGGAGAACACTTGGTGCATTGGAGAAGTTTTTAGAAATGAACGATGAATAGTGTAAACTTTACAAATAAGATTATATGATTGATATTCCTATCAAAGAAAACATTATTATTCATAGTAAAGAATTAATTAAAAAAATTAACTATGGAAATAGAGGTTTTGCTGATGGGAATAAAAGGCAACAATATATTGGTATAATAGGTGAAAATACAGTTAGAAACTATTTAGGTTTAGAGTTAATGAAATTTAAGAATGAATTTGATGGTGGATATGACATAAAGTGGAATGGTTTTAAAGCAGATGTAAAGTGTATGGAAAGAAAAGTAAAACCTAAAGATCATTATGTAAACAATGTTCTAGACACACAAATGAATCACCAAGCTAATGCTTTTATATTTTGTTCAATAAATTCAAAAACAAAAATTTTAACTATTTGTGGTTGGATTACAAAAAAGAAGTTTAAAGAACTTGCCAATTATTACCCTAAAGGTTCAACAAGGAAAAGAAATGACAATACTACTTTTGAATTACATTCAGGTAATTGGGAAATAAAGAATGAATATTTATATAAATTTTATAAATTAGATTTTGAAAAGAATTATTAAAAGAAAAAAGAATGAAAGAAAAATTTTTAGAATTTGGAATTGACATTGGTTTTAAACAAGGTGAATTCCACACAACTTGTCCAAAATGCAGTAGTACAAGAAAAAAGAAAACAGAAAGGTGCTTATCCATAAATGAACCAAAAGGTTTATTTAACTGTCATCATTGCGGATATAGTGGTAATGTAAATCTTCAAGCAAAAAAAGAATATGTAAAACCAATTGAGGTTAAATCCGAACTATCGGAAAAAACTTTAAAGTGGTTTGCTAAAAGAGGAATATCGGAAACCACAATCGTTAATTGGAAAATAAGCGAATCCATAGAATATTTTCCACAAGTCAAAAAAGAAAGAATAGCAATCAACTTTAATTACTATCGTGAAAAGCAATTGATAAACATAAAATATCGTGATGGTCAAAAGAACTTCAAACTATTTAAAGATGCTGAATTAATCTTTTATGGTCTTGATAATATTAAAGAAATGGATAAGATTTATATTGTTGAGGGTGAAATTGATGCTTTATCTTTACACGAAGCAGGACTTTATAGTGTTTGTTCAGTACCAAATGGTGCATCTAAAGGATCACAACGATTAGAATATCTTGACAACTGTTGGGAATATTTTGTGGATAAAACAGAGATAATATTATGTACTGATAATGACCAAGCAGGATTATCACTTCGAGGTGAACTTGCAAGAAGATTTGGTCAAGGTAGGTGTAAGTATGTAGAATTTGGCGATTACAAAGATGCTAATGATATATTAATCAACAAAGGTGCAAGTGAACTACGAGAAGTTGTTAGTAAAGCAAAGAACTTTCCTATCGAGGGTGTTCTAAATATTAACGATATTTGGGATAGTGTTTTAAACTTTAATGAGAATGGAATCAAGAATTATAATGTGCGATTGGGAAACTCTAATGAGTATTATAACATTAGCTTCGGAGAATGGACTGTATGCACAGGGATTCCAAATGCAGGAAAGTCAGATGTCATCGACCAAATATGTGTTAATCTTGCATTACAAGAGGATTTTAGAGTAGCAATGTTTTCACCTGAAAGCTACCCTTATGAATCGCATATAAAAAGGTTGGCAAATAAGGTAAATGAAAAAGATTGTAACTCACAAGATTTAAACAATACGAAAGCATTTATAGAGGAACACTTTTTCTTTGTTCGTATAGACATTGAAAATTTAACCCTAAAAGGCATTTTAGATGCATTTAAGCAACTTGTATTTCAAAAAGGTGTAAATGTATGTGTGATTGATCCATACAATATGTTAGACCATTCTGCTCAACGAGATTTTACTTATGTTGGAAAACTACTTTCCGAAATTACCCAGTTTTGCCAACAAACAAACACTCATTTGTTTTTAGTAGCACACCCAAGAAAGATGGAAAGTGTTGATGGTAAATATAGAGTTCCCAACCCTTATGATATTTCTCAATCATCTGATTTTTTTAACAAGGCATATAATTGTATTACTGTTTATAGGAATCTTGGACAACAAACTATATATGGAAGTGATAGTGTGCAAATATATGTGCAAAAGGTTAAGAGAAAAGAGAATGGTAAACAAGGCGACTTTATGGTTGCACCTGACTTTCAAAACGGAGGAGTTTATAAAGAAATAGATAAAGACAAACAAAGATTTGAAGTAATTAAAGATAACATACCTTTCTAATGAAAATAAACTTACTTGATTTATTTAGCGGTATTGGTGGTTTTCATTTAGGTTTAAGCCAAGCAGGTTTTAAGGTCAATTCTTATTACTCTGAAATAGATAAATATGCAATAAAAACTTATAATTATAATTTTAAAAATAGTACTTATGTCGGATCAGTTACAAATATTCAACGAGATAGATTACCCAAAAGAATCAATGCTATCACTTTTGGAAGTCCTTGCCAAGATTTTAGCCTTGCAGGAAAAAGAAAAGGTCTTGATGGAGATAGAAGTTCCCTTATTAGCGAAGCAATTAATCTCATTAGCGAACTCAAACCAGATTTTTTTATCTGGGAAAATGTTAAAGGAACATTCTCCTCAAACAATGGTGAGGACTTTTGGGCAATTATCAAAGCCTTTACCGACATTGGGGGTTATCGACTTGAATGGCAACTGCTTAATACAAGCTGGTTTCTACCCCAAAATAGAGAGAGAATCTACCTTGTCGGATATACTCCAAACAAAAATAGAGGACAAATATTTCCTATCGGAGAAGTCAGTAAAGAGAATAATAACACAAACGACTTCCTTACAACAAATACAATCCACTCACGATACACAGCAGACAGCACAGGTTCGTACATTGAGGAAAGTTACAAAGTTTCATCAGCCACAAAAAGAGGATATGAAATAGCAACACCTGGTGATAGTGTTAATTTATCTCAACCAAGCTCCAAAACTCGCAGAGGTAGAGTTGGTAAACAACAAGCTCAAACATTGGAAACAAGTTGCAATCAAGCAGTTATTGGATATTCAAGAGATAAAAAAGGTAAAGTAACAAAGTATCACGAAAAAGATGAAGCAAACACTTTACATTCAAGCTCTGGTAGTGGTGGCAATACTGACCAATACATAACTAACCAACAAAACATTAGAAGATTAACACCAATAGAGTGTGAAAGATTACAAGGATTTCCTGATAATTGGACACTTGCAGAAGATAACTCTGATACTCAAAGATATAAGATGATAGGTAATGCAGTTACAGTTGATGTAGTAAAAGCAGTTGGAGAAAGAATTATAAAAACATTATACTAACTTTGTAGAATGTTTGATGTCAGCATATCGGTTATGAGGGGTTTTGGAATAGGTTTTAACTACTCTAATGAAGATATTGAGGGATTGCAATATATAGCCGATGATCTACGACACACTATCCAAATAATCTTTTTCTTTGTAATAATCAACATAAATTACTATACTCCTAACGAAGAAGAATAAATTTTTCTTATTGATTATCAATTAGTTAGCAATTATTTACTAATTATTTACATATAATATTTTTTATATTGTAAAATATTCTTTATATTGCAGTATAATTAAAAACTAATAATAACTAAAAATAATTAAAATGAAAAAATTAAATGAAATCAAAAAATCAAAAGTGTCAATTACAGTTACTGTAGAACAAGCACAAATATTACATTTTGCTTTATATAATGTTCTTAATAAAACTAATGGACAAACAAAACTGACTGAATCTGTTACAAAAGATAAATATATATTAGAAACTGCAATTAATAAATTGTATTATGCTACAAATAATGCATACCAAAACCAATAATAATTAAAAATAAATAATAACTAAAAATAAATAAAATGGAAAAATTAATAGAAATTATATCAGAATTCAAATATATCGAAAGTGTATATGTTGAAAAAGACGCATTAAGATTTGTTATGGAAGTTAATGCAGAAAATGAAAAAAGTGAAAACATAAAAGGCTCATTAAGAGAAAATGGATTAATCTTTATATATAAAGATTTAATGAAATTATATAAAGAAGGTAAAGTTGAATTTGTTTTCGATGATGAATTTTTACATATAAGTTTTTATATGAATCATAGTCAATCAAAATTATTAGCAGAAAAATTTTCATTAGATTACGAAATACTTTCATAAAACCCTAAATCATTGTTTTAAAATTAAGCCCACTTTAATCGGTGGGTTTTTTTATGTATTTTTGTAAAGTGAAAACAAACAAAAAGCAACACACTAAAAAAGCAATTCTTGAAGCATTAGAAAAATCATTAGGAGTTGTTACAACTA
>JAAHTH010001569.1_pt1 | contig 19359 bp, 15 predicted proteins | sample 6116091 | NCBI WGS metagenome assembly JAAHTH01 (sample SAMN13939990, study PRJNA603662) | sponge metagenome | isolation source: marine sponge | host: Mycale hentscheli | place: New Zealand | collected 2006 | reverse complement strand
AAGTCGTTAAAGAAGACGAAGTTAACTTAGACGAACTATTAGCTGAACTTGAAGATTCTAATGACCTATCTGAAGAAAAAGATTCTAAAGACGACACGGGCAACATCAAAGAAGATGAAAGAACTGACGCTGAACAAGAAGGCTACGAAGATGGTATGAAGGACGAAAAAGAAGACATGGACGACGAGGAAATTGACCTTGAAGATATGTCAGAAGACGACCTTAAAGGATTTATCGAGGATGTCATTAAAGACATGGTCGCTGACGGAGAAATTGAACCGGGCGATGAATTCGTAGAAGACGAAGTTGAAGTTGAAGACTCAATTGAAATTGAAGATGTTGAGGACGTAGACGTAGACGTAGAAATCGACGAAGACATGAAAGCTTCAAAGAAAAACAGTAAAGAAGTAGAAGAAGCAAAAGTAGAATTAGACGAAAAAATGTCTGATCCAGTAATGAGAAAAGGTGATAAGGAAAAAAAGGACGGTAAGTTCGAAAAAGAATCCAAACCTCAAATCGATACTGAAGAAGACAGATTAAAAGAAGCATTAGCAGCAATAAATGAGCTAAAAGCTGAACTAAACGAAGTTAACCTACTTAATGCTAAGTTACTTTACACTAACAAAATCTTTAAAGCGAAAAACTTAAACGAAAGCAAGAAAGTTAAAGTGTTAAAAGCATTTGACAAAGCGGTAAGTGTTGAACAAGCAAAAACTATCTTTGAAACGTTAAACGAAGGAATTACATCAACTGTAACAACTCCAACAATTAACGAATCAGTAAAGAAAGGTGCTGCATCAAAAGCTAGTGGTTTAGAACCAAAAGCAACAAAACAACCAATCATTGAGTCAAACGATGTTTATAACAGAATGAGAACTCTTGCAGGGTTATTGTAAAAATTAAATTAAATTAATCATTAAAAATTATTAAAATGAGCTTAAATTCACTATTAGAAAGTGCTAACAACTATCAAAACATGCAGTCAGACGCTGCAAAGTTAGCAGGAAAATGGGAAAAAACAGGTCTTTTAGAAGGTTTAGATGGTGCACATAAATCAAATATGGGTATTATCTTAGAAAATCAAGCTAAACAACTTGTAGTTGAGTCTTCACAAACAGGTGGAGGTGCTTCTTCAAGTGGTACTTTTAGTTCACAAACTAACGTTAACATCGGTGGTCAGTGGGCAGGAGTTGCTTTACCTTTGGTAAGAAAAGTATTTGGTCAAATCGCAGCAAAAGAATTTGTTAGCGTTCAACCAATGAACTTACCATCAGGACTAGTATTTTTCTTAGACTTCCAATACGGAAGCGACAAAACACCATTCTTAAGTGGTTCTTCATTATATGGAAATGACATATCTGGGAACAACTTTGGAAACGATTCAGAAGGTGGTCTTTACGGATCAGGTAGATTCGGTTACTCAATTAACAACACACAATCTGTATACGCTACTTCATCAGCTGTAGCAACAGCTACTTTAGCTGATATGGATTATGATTCAGCTTATTCAGGTGCTTCAGGATTCCCTACATTTGATAAAGTAAGTGTTGATGCAGGAGATTTAGATTTCTTAGATAAAGAAGGTATTAATGCTTTCCAATTCGGTACAGGATCTTTAGATTTTATCGCAAATTCACTTGTTGGTAACCAATTATCTCAATTTACTAAATATGATGCAGCTAACAATGTTGTTAACTTTATCGTAAGTAAATCATTTGCTGTAGCAGTTGACGATACAAACACTGTTTGTTACCAACTACAACCAACTGATCAATACAGAGGTGACTTTGAAGATGGAAACCCAGAGCCTAACAGCTTAAACTCTCCATCAATTTCAATCCCTGAAATTAACGTACAGATGAAATCATCTGCTATCGTAGCAAAAACTAGAAAATTGAAAGCTGTATGGACGCCAGAATTCGCACAGGATTTAAATGCATACCATGCATTAGATGCTGAAGCTGAATTAACTTCTATCTTAAGCGAGTACATTTCACTAGAAATTGACTTAGAAATTCTTGATATGTTAATTAGTAGCGCTGCTGCTGGTAACGAAGTATGGTCAGCTGAAAACAACATTAGTATTACTAGTGCTGCAGGTGCTCAAACTAACCTAGGATTCTACAACTCTCAAGGACAGTGGTTCCAAACATTAGGAACTAAAATCCAAAAATTAAGTAACATCATTCACCAGAAGACTTTAAGAGGTGGAGCAAACTTCCTAGTATGTTCTCCTTCTGTAGGTACTATCCTAGAATCTATTCCAGGATTTGCTGCTGACACTGATGGAGATGCTGCTAAAGCAACTTACGCTTTTGGTGTTCAGAAAGTTGGTCAATTAAACGGAAGATATAAAGTTTATAAGAACCCTTACATGAAATCTAACGTAGTATTGTTAGGATTTAGAGGATCTCAGTTCTTAGAAACAGGTGCTGTATTTGCTCCATATATTCCATTAATCATGACTCCGCTAATCTATGATCCAGAAACATTTACTCCACGTAAAGGTCTCTTGACTAGATACGCTAAGAAAATGGTTAGACCAGAATTCTACGGAACAATTGATATCGCAGGTTTAAACACTCTATAATGAGTAATTAACCAAGATTAAATGAAATTAGGCCGAACGTTAGTTCGGCCTTTTTTTTTCATATTTATAATAAAATAGTTTAGATATGAACATACCAATTTATGATGGTTGCCCTAAATGGGTAAATAGCGCAGTACCATTTGGGTTCTATAATGCAGATGATGAGTTTACAACAGATGCAGTTAAAGTAGCTAAATTTTGTGCTGCTAGATTAGGATATCCTTTAGTAGATATAGAATTACAATCTGGATCATTTTTTACTGCTTTTGAAGAGGCTGTTACCACGTATGGTAATGAGTTATACGCGTATAAAATACGAGATAATCAATTATCAATTGAAGGGTTAACCACTGGGTCAAGTTTAAATCAAGCGCTTATAACACCGAGTTTTGAACCAATTGTAAGATTAACTGAACAATATGGTGAAGAAGCAGGTAGTGGAGGAAATGTACCTTATTATTCAGGTTCATTTGCTTTAACATCAAGTCAACAAGAATATTCATTTAGTACTTTTATTTCAGAAAGTCAAATAACTAGTTCATTAGGTACAGGTTCGGCTGCTTATGGTAGTAAAGGAATAGAAGTAAAAAGAGTATTTTATCAAGAACCATACCCTGCATCAGCACGTTATCTTGATCCTTATAATGGATTTGGATTTGGTGGTGTGTTAGCTGCTGGAGTAATGGGTATTGGAGGATTTGGAGATGGTTTAGGATATTTAATGGCCCCTTTAAATTATGATTTACAAGTAATTCAACAAATAGAATTAAACCAGCAAATTAGATTAAATAATTATTCATTTGAAATAAGAAACGATAAATTAAAGGTATTTCCAATTCCAAGTTTTAATGATGTTCCTTCAGGATCAGTAGGACCTCAAGTTTGGTTTGAGTATATTATACGAGACGAAAGAATAGCAACATCTGTTAGTCAAGAAGCTGATAGAGTTACAAATGTATCAAATGCACCATATGAAAACCCAACTTATGAATTTATTAATTCAGTTGGTAGACAATGGATATTTGAATACACATTAGCATTATCAAAAGAAATGTTAGGATACGTAAGAGGTAAATATAGTACAATTCCAATCCCTAATGCGGATGTAACACTTAATCAATCTGATTTAATAGCAGCAGCAACAGCTGAAAAAACTGCCTTAATAGAAAGATTAAGAACTTATTTTGATGAAACATCTAGAATGGCTTCTTTAGAAAGAAGAGCAAATGAAGCAGATTCTAAAATGAAAGAATTACAACAAGTCCCTTGGACTATTTTTATAGGATAATATGGCAATGTATACAGGAGTCAGAGATTGGTCTCTGATGCGACATTTAAATAGAGAGGTTATGGGTAATGTTATTACTCAACAATGTGCTATCTACCAATTTAGATTAGAAGAAACTAAAGTTAACATATATGGTGAAGCAGCTGAGGAAAAATATTATAATGGTCCTTTTCTATTTAATGTTTTAATGGATAGAGGTGATCAAGACTTTTCCTTAAATAATGAAGGTGTACAATTTGATCAAAGTATTAATTTTTACTTCCTAAGAGATGATTTAGTTGAAAAAGACGTAGTACCACGAGTAGGGGATATTATATTGTTCGAAGAAGGGTACTATGGAGTTCAAAGTACAATTGCTAACCAATATTGGGGAGGTAAAAATCCTGAATATCCTAATAATGATTCTGATGGAACACCAAACCCATTAAATCCAGGATTAGAAAAATTTGGTAATAATGTTTCAATACTAGTATCGACATATTACATACCAGCAGATAAAGTAGCAATTTCACCATATCAAGAAAGAATGTAATGGCAAAACCAAGGAAACCAATACCAAAATATCAATTAACCTTAAGTGAAGGCAAACATCGTGCTTTTGAAGGTTTTGAAGACAGAGGGATTCAAACAAATCCTAATGACGCTAATATGCCAGTTAATCCTAATTATCAAGATACAGGAATAGCACAGAATAGATCATCTCAAATGAGTATGAAAGATGATACTACAAAACAATATTCTGTTGGTATAAAAGATATTGATGAAGCTATATTTTATTATTTTAAAAACCAAATAAAACCATTTGTATATCAAAATGGTCAACGTAGGGAAGTACCAGTAATATATGGTGCTCCTGAAAGATGGAAATCATTCCAACGTGATGGATATTATAGAGATAAAAAAGGTGCTATTATGCTTCCTATTCTTGTAATTAAAAGAGATACAATATCTAAAGATAGAACAGTAGCAAATAAATTAGATGCAAACCAACCTAATTTATATGGAAAATGGTCAAAACAATATAGCCCTAAAAACTTTTATAGTAATTTTGCTACATTAAATAATAGAATACCAGTTGAGAAATTTCATGTAGTAGCTCAACCTGATTATGTAACTATGGAATATAGTTGTATAATTCAAACTTACTACATGGAACAATTAAATAAAGTAATAGAAGCATGTGAATATGCTTCAGATGCATATTGGGGAATGCCTGAAAGATTTCAATTTAGAGCATTTATAGATAGTTTTACTACAGCTACTGAATTAACAACAGGTAAAGATAGGTTAGTTACGGGTACTTTTAACATTAGATTAAGAGGCTATATACTTCCTGATACAATTCAAAGAGAATTAAATGCTACTAAAGTTTATAATTCAAAAGCTAAAATTACTATTAATACAGAAACAGTTAGTAATATAGAAACCGCAGGAAAACCTATACAAAACCCAACTGATGATCATAGAAAAAGAAATTTAAGAGATTTACAATAATTATATTTTTTTTAATTATTTATATATATTTATAACCAACATAAAATTTACAATACAATGAGTAGTAAAAAGTTATCAGAAAAAGAGATTTCAACATTAAGTGAATATCAAAAAGAAACAAACGAAATAGTAGGAGCATTAGGACAAATTGAATTACAATTTGAACTATTAGAAAATAGAAAAGAAAAAATATTAGATACTTTTAAAGAATTACAAGTAAAACAAAATAGCTTAGCAGTAGAATTACAAGAAAAATATGGTGAAGGTAATTTTGATTTAGAAAAGGGAGAATTTATTCCAATAAAATAGTTTTTTGAAATAATTTTTAATATTTATAATAAAACAAAATAAATATAATATATAACAATGGCAGAAACATTAATATCTCCGGGTGTATTAGCAAGAGAAAATGATCAGTCGTTTATTGGATCAAGACCTGTAACTTTTGGTGCAGCAATTATAGGACCGGCAGTTAAAGGTCCTGTGCAAATTCCAACAGCGGTGTCTTCATTTTCACAATATGAGGCTATTTTTGGAGGAGCAGTAGAAAGCGGTTCCCAATATTACACATATCTAAATTCTATCGCAGCAAGAAATTATTTTGCTCAAGGTGGTGAATCATTATTAGTATCAAGAGCCGTTACTGGATCTTTTTCATCAGCATTTACTTCAGGTAGTGCTGCTGGTCCAAATCAAAGTGGTATTATGGCTGACGCTTGGCAAGACAACGCAGCTACTCAATATCAAAAACAATCTTTTGTATTAAAAACTATTTCTGAAGGTGAAATCATGAACAGTTTCAGCACAGTAAACGCTAATGGTTCTTTACCAAGTGGATCAGCTGATAACCTAAGATGGGAAATTGCTTCAGTAAACACATCATCAGGACAATTTTCGTTATTAATTAGACGTGGTAATGATGTTAATAATCAAAAAGCCATTTTAGAAACTTATAATAACTTATCAATGGACCCAACAGCGGTTAATTATATTGGTAAGGTAATTGGAGATACTTACTTTAGTATAGAACAAGATGGTTCAGATTACTATGTAAAAACAAATGGTAATTATCCACGTAGAAGTGCTTATATTTATGTAGATAGCGTTGGTACACCAACACCACAATATTTTAATAATGATGGTTCAATAAAACCAGCATTTACAGGAAGTTTACCATTAGTAGGATCAGGTTCATTTGCAGCCGCTACAGGTAAAAATATTGAAAATAATACAGCACTATTTAACGAAAATATTACAGCAGATAACATTCAAGGTATTATTGCCGATGACTATACTGCTTCAATTAATATTTTAACTAATGCCGATGATTATCAATTTAATGTAATATCAGCTCCTGGATTAATAGGATCTTTACATGCATCACAAGTTAGTTCAATAGTAGCATTAGCACAAAGTAGAACAGATTGTATCTCAGTAATTGACTTAGTACCTTATGACTCTACAATTAATGCAGTAACTACACAAGCATCATCATATGATACTTCATATTCAGCTACTTACTGGCCATGGCTACAAACAGTCGACGCAGGTACTGGACAAACTGTTTGGGCGCCAGCTTCAACGTATATTCCAGCAGTATACGCATTTACAGATGCATCATCAGACCCATGGTTCGCACCAGCAGGTTTAGTTAGAGGTGCTTTAGGAAGTGTAGTAAGAGCAGAAAGAAAATTAACATCAGGAAACAGAGATAATTTATATGAAGCAAATGTTAACCCAATTGCAACATTCCCAGGAAGTGGAGTTGTAGTATTTGGACAGAAAACATTACAGAAAAGAGCAAGTGCTTTAGATAGAGTAAATGTACGTAGATTATTAATAGCACTAAAATCTTATATTGTACAAGTATCAGATAACTTAGTATTTGAACAAAATACAAATTCAACAAGAAATAATTTCTTGGCACAAGTTAACCCATACTTAGAATCAGTACAACAAAGACAAGGATTATACGCGTTTAAAGTAGTAATGGATGCTTCCAATAATACACCAGACGTAATAGATAGAAATGAGCTAGTAGGTCAAATTTACTTACAACCAACTAAAACAGCGGAATTTGTAATTCTAGATTTCAACGTTTTACCAACTGGAGCAACATTTCCTGAATAAAAAACAAAAGAATAGAATATTTATAATAAAATAAACAACAATGGCAGTATTAGACCCGAACGAAATATTTTATACAGCATTTGAACCAAAGCAACAGAATAGGTTTATCCTATATGTTGACGGGATTCCTTCATACCAAATAAAAGGTATGGGAGCTGTTTCATTAACCCAAGGTACAGTTCAATTAAACCATATTAACGTTGCAAGATACGTTAAAGGTAAAACACTTTGGAATACAATTCAAATGACGTTATTTGATCCAATTACTCCATCAGGTGCACAAGCATGTATGGAATGGGTTAGATTACATCACGAATCAGTAACAGGTAGAGACGGATATAGTGATTTCTATAAGAAAGATTTAACTATGAACGTATTAGGACCTGTAGGTGATATTGTATCTGAATGGATTATCAAAGGTGCATTAATTACAGAAGCTAACTTCGGTGATTACAGTTGGGATAATGAAAGTGCTGCTGTAGAATTACAATTAACAGTACAACCAGATTACTGTATACTAAACTTCTAAAAAAGAATTTACCCCTCCTTTTTTTTAAAATAGCTTGGCTTCGGTCAAGCTTTTTTTTATATTGTATATGTATAATAAACGTTATTAATTAAATAAAGTATATGAGCGAATTCAAATTCCCAACCGAAGAGGTAGAACTACCATCAAAAGGTCTAATCTATGCAAAAGACAATCCATTATCTAGTGGTAAAGTAGAAATAAAATATATGACTGCTAAAGAAGAAGATATTCTTTCTAATCAATCATTTATCCAAAAAGGTACAGTTTTAGAAAAATTACTTAGATCTGTTATTATTGATAAAGATATTAATATTGATGATTTGATTGTAGGTGATAAAAATGCCCTCTTAATTGCTACTCGTATTTTAGGATATGGTAAAGATTATGATATTATATTAAAAGGACAAAATTATACTCTTGATATGTCTACATTAGATAATAAAGATATTAATGAAGATGATTTTGAAGCAGGTAAAAATGAATTTAATTTTACAACTCCTTCAACTGGCACAGTATTAACATATCAATTATCCACAGGTAAAGTAGAAAAACAAATTGAAAGAGAAATTGCTGGATTGAAAAAAATTAATAAAGAATCTTCCCCAGAGCTTACTACAAGATTAAAACATTTAATTACATCGGTTGATGGTAGCTCAGAGAAAAAAGATATTAGAGAATTTGTAGATAACCATTTTTTAGCTAGAGATTCTCGTGCTTTTAGAGAACATATAAACCAAACACAACCAGATGTAAATTTATCCTATATTTTGGATAATGGAGAGGAGGTAGTAGTCCCAATAGGACTTAACTTTTTTTGGCCTGACTACAACTAACGCTCCTCAAGTTAGAATAAATATATTTTCAACAATACATCAAATGGTATTCTATGGAAAAGGAGGATACGATTTTGATACTATTTATAATATGCCTATTTGGTTAAGGAAATTTACTTGGGCAGAAATTCAAAAACATTATAAAGAAGAAAGTGACGCTATAGAAAATGCAAAAAGTGGAAAAAAAGGTAATAAAACACTTGTTTCTGCTGATGGTAAAGTAAATACACCTGCCTTTGCTCAAGAATCTAAAGCATATAAAGGTAAAACAAGTTATAAGTAATCATATTTATAATAAAACATCTATATGGCTTTTAATCTAGATAAGGAAAAAGAAAATGCTAAGGATATAAACAAAATACTTTCTGAGATAAATCAGAAACAAGAGGCATCTCTTAAAATTGAAAGAGAAAGATTAAAAATTGAAAAAGATAGATTAGCTACTGATAAGACTATATCATCAGAACAACAAGATGTTTCAAATGTTTTAAAAGACCAACTTGCTCAGCTAAAATTCCAAAAAGCTGAAAAAGCTTCTATATTAAAATCTACTAATTCCCTTACTAGAATTTCAGAGAATTTAACTTCTTTAGGAAAAGAAGATTTAATTAACCAAAGAGAAATAAAAAAACTAGGAACTGATAAATTAAAGATTGATAAAAATATTCGTTCTTTACAACAAGTACAAGCTAAGTTAAGAAAAGATGCACTTGATTTAGATGAAACAAGAGCAGAATTAAATTTATTACTAGCAGATAACATAGATGATCAAATTAAAAATGCCATAGCACTTAAAGTAGAATTAGGTCAAGTAAACCAAATAACTGAAAATATAGGTAAAAATAAAGGGGTTTCATTATTTGGGGGAATTAGTGATGTATTAGATAAAATTCCTTTACTTTCTGGGTTAGCTCCTTCATTTGGGGCTGCTGGTAAAGAAGCAGAAACAGTAGCTGCTGATTTAGAAAAACGTAAATTTGGTGTTGATAAATTTAACCAACTTCGAAAAGAAGGGTTAGGAATAAAAGACGCTTTAGAAGCATCAGGATCTTCTGTAGATGATATTAAAGCATTTAAAAGAGGAGATTTTTCAAAGGCAAATAGGGATGCTGCTGGAATGAGTGCCGGTATGAAGAGTATGAAAAATACTCTTAAAAAAACATTAGGCCCTATGGCTTTATTAGCTTTAGCAGCTAAGCAATTAGTAACTGCTATGATAGAGGGAGATAAAGCTACAGGTGATTTAGCTAAGTCTATGAACATTTCTTATAAAGAAGCCTTAGCAATGAGGCAAGAATTAAGAAGTGCTGCAATAGAAAGTGGGAATAATTTTATTAACACTAAACAAACACAAGAATCCTTAGTTGCTATTAATCAATCATTAGGAACTAATGTAATGTTAAGTAATGAAATGCTTACTCAATTCTCTGAAATGAGGGAAATGGCAGGATTTACTAATGAAGAATTACAAGGTATTGCTGCTATCTCATTAACCACAGGTAAATCAATGAATGATATTACAGGTGAGTTTATGGCTCAAGCTAAAATATCAGCTACCCAAAATGGTGTTTTATTAAATGAAAAAGATTTATTAAAAGATATAGGTAAAATATCAGCTGCTACTACATTATCATTTTCTAAAAATCCTAAATTAATAGCTGAAGCCGTAGCTACAGCTAAATCTTTAGGTATGGAATTATCTAAAGTAGATAATATAGCAGGCAGTTTACTTGACTTTGAATCCTCTATATCAAATGAATTAGAAGCAGAATTATTACTTAATATAGATCTAAATTTAGAAAAAGCTAGACAAGCAGCATTAAATAATGATTTAGCCACAGTAGCTAGAGAAATTTCAGATCAAATAGGCTCATCAGCTGAATTTTCTGAAATGAATAGAATACAACAGGAAGCTCTAGCTAAATCTGTTGGTATGAATAGAGATGATTTAGCAGAAACTTTATTTATACAAGAACAATTAGCGGGGGCTACAGGTGAACAAGCTAAAAAGGATGAAGCTATACTCCAACAAAGAATAAAAGCAGTAGGGTTAGCACAAGCCCAAAAAGAATTAGCACAAGATGGTATAGATGGTCTAAGACAACAAGCTTCTATGGCAGATAGATTAAATGCTGCTATGGATAAATTGTTATCTGTTTTTGAAATGTTAGCAGAGCCATTATTAGCTGTTTTTGATATTTTATCTCCAATATTAAGTGGTATTGGTCAAATAGTGAAATATGCAACTGCAATAGGAGAATCTTTTGGAGGTTTAGGTGGAATATTTATGGGATTAATACCTATATTATCTAAAGCAGCATTAATAGCTAGATCTTTTGCACTTTTAGGGTTTAAAGGAGCAGTAGCTGCTATATTTAGATCATTCTCTGCAATACCTTTTGGTTTAGGTATACCTTTAGCAATAGGTGCTGTAGCAGGGTTAGGTAAGTTAATATCTAGTGGAGCACAAAAAGTAGGGGATTTAAGTATCGATCCAAATGGAGGACCTGTTGTATCATCTCCAAGAGAAGGGGGTATATTCCAAGGAACTAGAAATGATGCTTTAAGAATGGGCCCACAATCTGCCTTAGATGGAGGAACTACAGTTACAGCCCAACCAACTGATATGAGTACAACAAATGCGTTACTAGAAAAATTAGTTAAGAAAACACCTGAAATGGCTCCTTTAGGTTTATACGAAGTACAATAATATAATATTTATAATAAAACAACAATTATGGGATTACTAGACAAATTAACATCCGGACAAGCAAGCAATCAAAGTTTGAATGGGCAGACACCTAATATACCAAATTTTGGAACATCTACATTACATAACCAATATTCAACTATTGGAGATCCTAATGCAGCTAATGTTACACCAGAAAATGGAGTATTACCAATGCCTTCAACTAAAGAAGCAAACATTCAAGAAGGAGATAAGTATTTAAATAACTTACCACAGTAATAAATGGGTTTAGTTGATTTAACAACTAACCTTAAATCTTTAAGGTATGGTAAGGATACAGTTGGCGGTGGAAACAGCGCTCAACCCTTTGTAACAAGACCAATTCCAGATGATCTATCTGATGTAGGTAGAACAGGAGGACCTGATTTTCTTTTACGAGGTGGAACCTTACTGCCAAGAATAGTTCTTAATGATGCTAAAAGAATATCTAAATTATTTTACCCAGGTAGAGGAGGAGAAATAAATAATACAAACACAGATGACCCACTAGGAGTAGATGCTTCTAATAATGGTAGAAGACCTATTAACCTGATAGGTACTTTATTTACAGCTAAACAAAATATTTTATCTTTATCTAATGTTAATTCAGGTGCTGGATATAAACCATTTGAAGAAGCAACCGAAGGTTCAGCAGTAGGTGACTTTTTAAGAAATAACTTAGCATTAAATCAAGGATTATATACTCCTTTATCTACAATAGGACAAACAGTTGGGGGTGCTTTAGGAGTACATTTAAATAAACAAGGATTAAATCCTTTACAAAATACAACAGTAGGAGCACCTGATGGTAATACCCCTTTGGGTTTACCTACTTATTTAAATACTATTGCTACTGCTGGAGATGAAGGAAATAAAAGTAGATTATTACCTCTTGCAGCTTCTAAAATAGATAAAAATACACAGGGTCAACTTAATTTATACACTTATAGTGGTGGACCTGGTGCTACATTAGGTGTTGGCAAAACTAACATTGATATGCTTAGTGATTATAGAACAGGTATTAATAATCCAAAAATTAGATTAAGTACAGCAGGCCCTATATATCGAAGTCAAGAATTTACTGCTGGGTTTACAACACGTACTAACCCATTTTCAAATTCAATAGAAGCAGTACCTGTAAGAGAAGAAAGAGATGTAATAGATTATTTAGGACCAAATACTAATTTATCCCCTACTGTAAATGATGATAGTTTACAAGACAAAATAAAAAATGATAAGTTATATAGAATAGGAGCATCTGCTGCTTTTTATAGTAGTGCTATTAATTATAGAACCCAAAATAATAGCCCATATATTATTGATCCTTTTCTTGATACTTTTAATGCTGATGGATCAGTTAGATTAAATAGCATTTATGATGGTATAGGTAGATTTAGTTTAAAAACGGATAAAAATAATAAAGCATTTTTTAGTGGTATAAATCAATCTGTACGAAGACAAGTTTGGACACAAGATGAAATTGAAGGAAATATTCCTTATTCAAAGACTAATAATGGTAATGATATTAAAGATTTTAGAAGAAAGATTACTGATAATGGTAATCAAATACCTAATTCTTTACCTTATACTGAAGAAAACAAGTTTAACCAAAGAGTTAATTTAGGAGATCCTGGAAAAAAAGGAAATATTTCAAGTTACTCAATTGGAAAAAGAGATGCTGATACAAATTCTCCAAATACTATAGTAGGTAATTCTACTTATACACATGCTTTAGATAAAATCAACGCTTATCCTTTATATCAATCAACAGCAGTAACTTCAGATGATACTAAAAATGACTTTGTTAAATTTAGAATTGGTATAATTGATAACAATAATCCAACTTTAAAAACATATATTCATTTTAGAGCTATAATTGATAATATGTCTGATGCTTATGCAGCTAGTTGGGATTCTATAAAATATATGGGTAGAGGTGAAAGTTTTTATAAATATAAAGGATTTGATAGAACAATTTCATTAGGTTGGACAGTAGCTGCCCAATCAAAACAAGAATTAATACCCCAATATCAAAAATTAAATTATTTAGCATCATCACTCGCACCAGATTACTCAGATATCGGGTATATGCGAGGAAATTTAATTACATTAACGATAGGAGGATGGTGTTACGAACAACCTGGTGTTTTAGAAGGTCTTACTTTAACTGTGCCTGAAGAATCTCCATGGGAAATAGCAATACCTGATGGACCTAATTTTTCTACTGTAGGAGAAGAAGGAAATGAAATAGCAACGGATACATCAGTTAAAGAGATGCCTATGATATGTAAAGTTAGCGGATTTAATTTTAAACCAATTCACAACTTTATACCTCAATTACAATCTAACAGTTATAAAGGGACAGATGGGTTTATTAACAAGTATGGACAAGAAAGATTTATTGCGTTAAATAACGGATATAACAATAATTACAGTGGGGTTAATTATATCCCTGATTAATAATATATGGCAAGATATACAAACATAAGAACTAGAAATAATAAAAAACCTGATGGTATACGTGGAGATAGATATTACCCATCTCCAAAATACCCTCAAATTCCACTTTCTATAAATGATACTTATGTTTACGCTGAACAAGGAGATAGATATGATCAATTAGCTCTTCAATATTATGGAGATTCTAGCTTATGGTGGGTTATTTCAATTGCAAACGAAAAATTACCTCAAAATTCATATTATCTTCCTTTAGGAGTACAAGTTAGAATACCTTCAAATGTAGGAGGAATTAAAAGTGCCTATAATAGATTAAATAATAGAAATGAGTTATGAGTATAATAGGGGAATCGTTTGAAGGATATGTAAAGTCTCAAATTAATACTAGACAAATTCTTCACGGTAAGAAAAATAGAGATAATTCAGATTTAAGTATTTTATCTAACCAAAATGCTTGGATTAAACTTGCATCTTCGGTACAAATAGTTTCTGCTCCTAATAAAGAAGCACTTCAAGCTAAGTTTCCTGATGAAAAAATTACAGAAGCACAGTACCAAGCTTATACTAAAAATTATGGGGATGATAAATTAAAAGCCTTAGGTTTAACTAATACCTCAAAATTTATGGGTACTGAATTAGCAAAAAAATCAGTACTATTTAATACTATAGCCGAAGTTAACCCTACTTCTCCAAATGATGATAAAAAAGGAAGTTATAAACAAAGATCAGGAGTATTAAATCGAAAAGCAGAAGTTTGGGATGATGAATTTTCTTATGGATTAGGTGGAACTAGCTTTGGTATAGTACCTCCCCCAGGTATTATAAGTGCTAAAGTAAATTGTAAAAATAGAGGTTCAATTAGAGAAGCAACTATAGAAATAAAAGCTCAAAATAAATTTCAATTTGAATTAATTGAATTATTATATCTTAGATTAGGGTATTCTATGATGTTAGAATGGGGTTGGGATAAATATCAATCTTCTGATTCAACAAAATCAAAAATACCTCAACAAGTTGAAAACACTATTATAGATAATCAATGGTTTAATTGGAAAGGAAAAAGTTTTAATTCTGTTCTCCCTGCTATCGAAAAATATAGAGAACTATATGAAGGAAATTATGATGGATTTTTAGGTAAAGTAGTTAATTTTGATTGGACATTTAACCCAGATGGATCTTATGATATAACTTTAAAACTTATAACTGTAGGAGATGTTATAGAATCATTAACAGTAAATTTACCTCAAACTATAGTATCAATAGGAGAATTAAAAAAACAAATTTCAGAAAAGTATGCTGTAACAGCAGCAACACTTAAAGATTCAGCAATAGTTACTTCTGCTACTACTTCAATGTTAGCTTATCAGTTATTTTTAGATGTAGCAACTAAACCAGATAAATTTAATGGATCGTATACAACAGATGCTCGTGAAGCAACTGTTTTAGCTGGAAGAACTATAATACCCGCTCAACCTGCTCGAGTAATCCATTCTAACTATTTTGGTTTATATTCTTTAATTGATGAAGATAATAATATTCATGGAAGTGTTAGAAAACAAATAAAAGAAGCAGAATTTCAAAAAGAAAAATTTAATTATTTTTTAACATTTGGGGAGTTAATGAACCACATTCATGCTAAATGCATTCCTTCAGTTAGTGGAGATAAAATGTTAAATATAGATACCAGCGATGATAGTCTTTGTTCCGTTTTTCCTTATCAGGTATCAATGGATCCTAAAGTATGTTTAGTAAAACCTGCTTTTGAACCTGGACTTACATATATGAATAAAAAGGAATATTCAGATGGTACAAAAACAACAGCAATTAAAGGTTATTTAGAATGGATGAAAAGGATGAAGGAATTTGCTGTATTTGAAGAAGGAGGTGCTATATATGGTAGAACTATGAACATATATTTAAATTATGATTTTGTAGCTTCAACTTTAAAAGAAACTTCTAAAAACGGAGAAATAAAATTATTTAATTTTTTAAAGAAATTATGTGATGGTGTAAACGCGGCTATAGGAGGAATAAATAAATTAGAACCTATACTTAGAGACGATAACGTAATTACAATTATAGACCAAAATCCACTTTTAGGAATTGAAACCTCAAAGGAATATAGTGAATTTTTTGATAAAACCCCTGCTCAATTAGAATTATTTGGATACAATCCCTCAGGATCAATTAAAACCTCTAATTTTGTAAGAGATTTTAAATTTAACACTACAATAGGTCCTAATATAGCTTCAATGATTGCAATAGGAGCTACGGCTGAAGGTACAAGTACTAAAAATTATGATGGAACTGCATTTTCAGCGTGGAATAGAGGATTACAAGACAGATTTCAAATGTCATATAATGATCCACCACCACCAGAGGTACCAAAACCAGAAAAGCTACCAGAATGTGCTCCTATGACAGGAGATCAATTAATAAAAGCTTATGATCATTTCTTAAATTCTGAAATTGATACACGTAACTGGATTGGATGGAAAAGATCTAGTGCTGGAAAAACATATTCACAATATGGTTTAAAAGCTAAAGGTAAAAGGGATATAACAGACTGTCCTATTACAAATGACTGGTGGGAAAACAGAACTTGGCCTCAATATGTACGAATATGTAGAAATTATATAAGAGATAATAATATTAAAGATGTTTCACAAAAAGAATTTGCTGGTCAATATATAAATTGGTGTATTCAAGCTTTTGGAGGAAAATCTAATTCAGTTAAAATGAATGAATTTGCTTATTATTATTTACTAAATCCTGATTTTACAGCTCAAGGAAAACAATTATTTAAATCTTATGTTAAAATATTAAGTAATAAAATATATGAAATAACAGGAAACCCTTCAAATACAACTGGGTTTATTCCTGTAGGTTTAGATATTAAAACTGATGGTTTAAGTGGAATTAAAATTTATAATGGAATAAATGTAAGACAAGAGTTTTTACCTCCTGCTTACCCAAATGCCTTAAATTTTGTAATATCAAAAGTAGACCATGATATTTCTGAAAATGATTGGACTACTAATTTATCAACAATATCAACAGCTAATACTAAAAAAACTAATTATGCTTCTATAACTCAATTTAAAGATTTAGCATCTCAAATAGCTGATGAAATTACTGAAGATGAAATATATACAGGACAAGAACCTGAAGTAACACTAACTAGTGGTTTTGATGTTGTAAACCCAAGAGCTAGATCAGGATTAATTTATTATCCTGAAGTAACCAATAAAAAACAAATTGTAATTCACCATACAGCGGGACGACAAGATGCTGCTGGGGATATTGCTGGTTGGAGAAAGAAAACATTCTCAATTGCTACTCATTATATTATAGAAAGAGGTGGTCATGCAGAACACGTATTTGCAGATCAATTTTGGAGTAATCACATAGGAATGGCTTTTAGTAATAATGTAAGAAGAAATAAAGAATCATTATCTATTGAACTTACAAGTATGGGTTGGTTAAATAAAAAAAATGATGGAACATATCAAGGGTATGTTGGTAAAGCAAAAACATCATCAGAATGGGGTGGTGTATCTGAAACTTATATGGTTGATAATAATGGTAATATTGTAAGAAATCCAAATGGATATAAAGGAAAAAAATATTTCCAATCTTATAGTGCGACACAATTAACTAAAATGGCAGGAATTATTAATAATTGGTCACAAACATATGGTATCAATATTGCTAATTTAAACTTTGGAGATGTATTCCCAAGTATAACTAGAGGAATACCTTCACAAGCAGCAATTAAAGGTACACCTGGTATTTATACTCATAACTCTTATAGAGGAGATAAAATTGATGTAATGCCACAAAAAGAATTACTAGAAATAATATTTAAAGGTAAAAAATCAATAAATTCAATTACAACAGTATAAAAATATGTATTTTCCTTTAAACCAAATAACGACTAATTTAAATACTAATGGGGAAGCCTATTATATAGTATCTACTAATAAACCTTATGTAGGTAAGTTTTTTAGAACTTCTAAAGGTGAATCTTATACTGGAGCTACTCCAAAAGATGGTCCTAATTTATTAATAGAATTAAACCAACCTGAAAATACAACTAACCAACAAGATGCTGAAGAAGCAAATCCTGGTAGTTATAATTCAAGTGCGAATGCAACATTTTACCCACTAGCATATGTAAATGCAAATAACACCAATTTAAATCCTAAAATTCCTTTGGTAACATCTACTCCCTTACCAACTCAGGAAGATTATAATAATGTAAAATACCAAAGATATTTCTTAAAGAGAGCAACAAACTATATCTATAAAGAAATTTCAGAAGAAACTTATAACTTATATAAAAACAAATCCCCAGAAGTACAATATTCATTATATACCCCTTTAAAAATTAATTGGATTATTAGAGGTGAATTATTAAATGTATATAGAACTAATATTAATATAGTTAAAAGATCAGAACGAATTAATGAATGGGTAGGATTTTTTGATTCATTTAAAGATAGATTTGCTAGATATTTTAAAAATGAAGATAATAAAGTGTTTTATACTAGTGGGGGTGAATTAAAAATTAAAGATACTGATATTGAATATATTGGATATTACCATGTACATCCATCTAAAGGTGTAATAATGGAAGGAAGAGTGCATGTTGACACTCCTCATAGTATATTAGTATTAATTGAAGAAGGAGATATTTTAACAAAACAAAAAGTATCAACAGAAGGAGAAGTAGGTACTTCAAGAAGAAGAAATATACCTCGTGGATTATATTAATCCAAGTCGTATATTAAGGGGTAAAATGGTTATAAATGTATTGGTTAGTAGAAGAAGATGAACAATTAGAGGTTTTAATAAATAGTGGTTATAAAGAGGCATTCATTGAAGTAATACCTTACAATGATAAAATACACCCGATTCTTAACAATATTTCATTAATTTATATTCGCCCGATTAACGCGAGTAAAGGATTTATTATATGCGTTTATCATAGTGAATGTTTAAATGTATTAAACACGCGTATAGACGCATTAATTTCAAAGTTTAGTACATTATATTGCCGAGATAAAAAGGAGATGTTACATTATTTTCCAAGCAAAGCTCTTTATGACATTAATTCAACATCTAATACATATATACCAACTAGAACCACAACTCATGATTTTTATTATCACAAATATCCTAAAGTAGATGATATAAATTTAATTATACCAGTAGTAAAACATTATGAGTATTGTGAAAACCTTTATGATGAATTAAAAGCAAATATTAACAATTCAAAAACTAAATATGATGAATTCTTTAACAATA
>JAAHTH010001567.1_pt1 | contig 19378 bp, 9 predicted proteins | sample 6116091 | NCBI WGS metagenome assembly JAAHTH01 (sample SAMN13939990, study PRJNA603662) | sponge metagenome | isolation source: marine sponge | host: Mycale hentscheli | place: New Zealand | collected 2006 | reverse complement strand
GGTTCTACTTTAAGTCCATATAGATCTATCCAACAATCAGTTTATCCAAGTGGAAGTAACCCAAGTATAAATTATTTAGAAGTAGCATTTTCACCTACTGATCAAACAAACGATGATATTATAGCACAAATTGGTGCATTTAATTTAGGAGATTATATAGGTGATCCAAGACAAATTTCTGAATCAGGAACAAGTTATCCTGCTTTAGATAAATTAAGAGATGCTTATTTTACAAAATATATAAACAGTTATGATGTAGTAGATTTTGTTAGATTAATAAAATTCTTTGATAATTCATTATTTAAAATGATAGAAGATTTTACACCTGCTAGAACAACATTAAGTTCAGGTGTAGTTGTTAAACAAAATTTATTAGAAAGAAATAGACAAGCTCCTCCATCAATGTCATTTACTACTCCTGAATATTCAGGTTCAGTAAAATCATTTGCTAGAGATTATCAAGTACCTAATTCAAATAGTTCATTCCCTCAAGATGGAGTAATTAGTGGTTCTTCTATTCAAGTATTTAGAGGTGGAACAGGTGGTGTATTTGAACCATATAATAGTATATTCTCTGCACCTATTAGCCAATCTGCAACCACAACTTGTTTATTAGGATACTTTTTTACTTCATCAAATGATTTATTAGATCCAAATGAAAATGTAGGTGAAACTGTATTTAGTACTACAGTAGGTAATACTACTAATACAATGAGTATAAATGTTGAAGGAAATAGTGGGCAAAACTACACAGATTTTTTAAGATTAGTACATACAGCTTCTTTAGAAGGAGAAGTATTTGTAGAAGTTTCATCTGGATCTGTTAGTATTACACATCAAATAGATACAACAGTATATTTTGATGGATATGGTGTAGATGATTATGGTGTAGCACCTTATGGTGATTATACTAATATGTTTGAATTTTATTTAACTGTAACAGAAAACAACCCACCTGCTCAATTTAGTTCTTCGAATGAGATAGATATTTGCTTTACAATAAAAGGTGAACCATATAGTGGAAAAACAGCTGCTGAAGTTTCAGCATCATATACATGGAATAGATTTCCAGATTTCCAACAAACATGGAGTGAATCAATAGTACCAAGTTTAGGTATTACTCCTCCATTTGATCAGTCTAAAACGGGATCTAATCAAGTTGGTCCTGTTAATTATCCAAGAATTGATCAAAGAGAATTTTATAATGGTGAATTTGGAAATGCAATACAAGTAGGAGCAAATGAAATATGTGATGCATTTTTTGGACAAGATGCTATCATAGATTATTTCTTTAGAATCCAATGGTTTGACTCAGATTCATTCTCAGAAGAAAATTTCTTATCAATTAATAATTTACCATTAGCTGGTAATGTGTGGATGTGGACAGATGTTTCACAAAGTTCATTTACAGGAATCCCTAATGGGCAAAATTTAAATATAACTCAACAACCATTTTCATCTTATCCAGGACCTGGTCAAGGTTCACCTCAAATAACAGCGAGTTTATCTCCAAGCAGTACTACAGGAACAGGAACTGGTTTAGTAGTAGGATTAACTCAAAGTTTTATAGGAAATGGACCAAATGTTGAAATAAATGCTTATGTTGAAGAAACAGGTTCAGGATATGTTGTTAATGAAGTTTTAGATTTTGATTCTGCTGATTTAATTTCTGCAGGATTTACTTCACCAAACACTGACCAAGCTTTAAAAATATTATTAGGTAATAATGATATAGTAACAACTACATCATCAATATCTAACAAAGTAAAATATATTAAAATATCTAATGCTGATGTAAATGGAGTTTCAATATTACCATTTATACAAGATTCAGATTATATTACACTTAATTTAACAGGAGCACAAGATTATTTAGGTAATTTAATACAAGGGTATCAAACATGGTATATTTCTAATTCATCTATACAAGATGATAATAACCCTTCTACAGAAGATGCTACTTTACTAATTATTAATCAAGAACCATCTTCAGATGCAGTTACTTCATATGATAGTTTATTTTATGATTTAACCTTTAGTGCAAGTGGTGTTTATAGTTATTATGCCACAGCATCAGGAGAAGATCCAAATGTAATTCCTAGTACAGGTGTTACACAATCAATAGCACAAGGATATTTTCCACCTATACCAACTTTCCCAACAGAATCATTTTTTAGAGGTTGGGCTAAATCAAATTATTTTGAAGGAAACACAGATGGTACTGTATATAGAGTAGATTCTGGAAGTGGGTTTAGTACAGATACATTAGGTAATTTTAATACAGGGTCTGTAGAAATGGATTTTGATAGTTCAATACCATACACAGGAAGTAAAATTCCATGGTTTATGAATGCTCCATCTTCAACATTACAAGTATTAGATAATTCTAGTTTAGTAGGTAATTTAGGAACAACTGATTTACAATTATATACAGGATCAATTACCGCTTCAGCAGTACCAATTGGACCCTCGTTTACGACATTACAAACTCCTACACCAGTAGTAGCAAGTAATATTTTAATTGAACTTATATCTGTTCCAACCCCAGCAACATTGTTTATTCAATGTCAAAATTTAACTAACTTCCAACAAGTTAATTATTTCGGAGGACAGATTAATATAACGGCTACAGATCAAACTTTACCTTGGAGTGTGTTAGTAAATTATATAGATGGAAGTGGTTGGGTAACTTTAAGTACAAATTCAGGAACAGGAGATGCTGTTATTTTAGTTAATGTTGCTAATGATCAAAGTGGTTTATCATCTCCATTATCTACTAGAACTGCGATAGTAACAGTACAATCATTAACAAGTCCTACAAATAATTCATCTTGTACTGTAACTCAACAAATATATGACAATACAGGATATGTTCCACCAAACCCTTTCAACCCATAAAAAATTAATATTTATACTAAATGGCTACGATACAATATTACTTAAATGAAGAAAAAAATACAATTTTAGTTTCTGGTTCTTCAACCAAAGCTGGAATGAATGCTCTTTTGACTTCAAGTAAAGATCCTAGTGCTAATTTTGATCCTAATTTAACATCAAAAATATCTTCATTAGGAATGAATACTACTTATGTAGTACAAAATGGTATTGATACTCATTCTATTGATATAACAAACAACCAAGAATTATGGGTATATAGAGGTTATAACCAGGATGGAGGAACAGATGGAGAAACTTATAGATATAACCCACATTTACATAGACCTTATAAAGCATACATTTTAACAGAAACGGGATCTGGAATACCCGCTTTTCCTTATTCTCCAACAGGAAGTGATATTAATACCAATGCACAAAGTTCTACTGGAGGAGATATAGCAGGAAAATTTCTTGAAAAACAATTATCTATAGTAGGTAATACTTCAGCAGCTATATCTTCAAGTGCTGATAGTGGTTCATTTACTGTATTTGATAGTGGAAGAGGTGTTCATCCTTTTGTTTTTACTAAATATCATACATTAACATCTCCCCCAGCAGTTGGAGCAGCATATTATGTATATCAAGAAAATGTTACTTATGCAGATGTAGGAACTACACAATTTAATACAGCTGTTGGAGATGCTAACCCAGGACAAGGTAAAGTATCTTTTAATAGTGCTACAGTTCAATCTATAAGTGAAGTATATTTAAATAAAAACCAAGCTAACTCAGAAAAATTAGGTCCATTATCTCAATCTATTGAAAATGGAAAAACTGGTGGTACTTTTAGAGTAGATAATGGTAATAGTGTTGAATTTATTCAATTTACAATTGATACAATTGATAATGAAACAGGTTATTGGAAATTAAATGTATCAAGCCCTCAAACTTCTAACCCATTTACTTTATTTGGAAATAATTCTCTTGTAGATCCTTCTATAGTTAATTTTCCTGATCTTGCTACTATTATAGATCAATCTCAAGGAGTTACACAAAATATTACTCCTTATACTAATGATAATGTTGCTTTTGAAACGGGTTCATATTCATTTACTAGTAGTACATTTACTCAAGAAGGGTTTAATGGTAGTGCAGCATCAGGATCATCTCAATTTGGATTATATACTGACTATGATTTTTATGTAGGGTATAATGCTGTAAACGAATCAACTAATACAATAAGAGTATTTTTTACTGGATCAGGAGGTTCATTTGATTCTAGATTTTTTGATCTACCAGCTGATAGACAAGCAACGTTTGTTGGTATAGTAGGAAGCACTTCAGCATCAGATGCTAATGGTGATAGTGCTAATTCAAGTAGATTTAATGATGGTACTTATGTAGGGTCAAGGTTTAATGTTGAAATAACTAATCCATCCAGACCAGGTACTACACCTAGTGATGTATTTTCAACAAGATGGAATGATACTTATATTTCATTTTCACAATCATTGTCTGAATCTATAGATGGACTTTATATATTTAACCAAATACCCCAAAATGATATTCAAGTTACAGCTTCTGTTTTATTAGCTGCTTGGACAGGTAGTGATTCAGGTTCAAAATATGGTATTGATGATTATTCAACTGCAGAATATGGTGAAGGTGAAACAGGAGAAGGACCAACATGGCAAACAGCATCTTTAAGAATATATACTGGTAGCTATCCTAGTAGTGTACCAACAACTTTAGATAGTTTTTTAACAGCATCTATATATGAAAGTGCATTTATTCATACTCAAAGTCAAGGTGTTCCTGTAACTTTTAGTTTTTCAATACCATCAGAATCTATAGCAATTAAAGATTGTTTATCAATGGCATTGCATGTATCTTCAGGATCATTTAATTCGGCATCAGTAGAAAACTCATTAGTAGTAAGAAATTACAATTTAGAATTTTTTACACCTACTCAAAGTGGACAAGGTGATGGTAGAGTACCAACATTTATAGAAAACGCATTTTCAGGAACATTAGGGTTTAGTAATACTGTTGATTGTCAACCATTATATGCTAATATAACATCAGAAAGAATTAATAACAGAATTCAAATTGTAGAACCTCAACCAACATCTTCAGGTTTTGGTGGTTTTCATCCATTGAATTTCTTCCCTATATTATCGGGATCAGCTCAAAAATCTACAATACCTGAATCTTATTACACAACATTTAGGCATATAAATCCTAGATATTTAGGAAGTAGAACAACAGCTAATGATGTTAATACTATTGATGGTTTAGGAGGACAAGATTTACTTACTAGAGATGATGGGTCTGAATATGGATTTGGAAGTTTACCTGTAATTGATTATCAATCAGCATATTTTGCTTATTGTGATCAGGTATTAGATCCATACCCAGTAGTAAATAATGTAACACAATTTAACTTAAAATATTTAATAAATGATTCGGGAGATGCTTTACAACCTAATTTATCTCCATATACTGCTTTTGATGTTGAAGGTACATGGACAGAAGGAGAAGGAGCAAGAGTTGGTATAGCACAAATTTCAGGTTCATCACAATATGATCAATTAAACGGATTAAACCCAGTTAAATATGTAGCTAAAGAACCTGTAGCAGTATTATGGTCACAAACAGGTGCAAACACCTATGCTGGTAGTGATGTTAGTGGTTCTATTCCATTAGCAGGTGCCCCTGGAGTTGTATCAACATATACAGCATCATTCTTGAGCTATAATATGTCTGCGAATGGTAGGAATTTTGAAACTGGTAATCAAAATGATAAAAATATTCCTATAACAAATGCATTAAATCAATCATCAACTTCGGGATTATTTACATTTAGCACTGCATCTAGATATGGTGAAGTAGATTCAACTACTCAAAATCAAGCTTCATCATCAATTGTATCTTCTGAATCTCCTGTTCCAAATGGGGGAACAGTAGGTGGAACAGCAACTTACGCAGGTGTAGGTGAAATGTACTTTAACCAGGATTATTTTGCAATAAATGACAGTGGTGATACTCCTCCAGGATATGATTATTTAACTGGAAATGATTTATCTGATGTTTATTCATTTACAGCACAGTTTGAATTTCCGTCTACTATGCCTCAAGAATATAGAACAGATGCAGGTGGTACTTGGGATAAATCAGATTATAATAGAACTAATGTTGGGTTTATGTTTATTAAACTACAATATACTGATACTTCTGGAACAACTGATTCAGGATGGATAGATATGCCTATGGTACAAGTAGAAAGACCAATATTTAGAGGTTATTTTGGTAACAACCAAACAATAGATATTGATTTAATAAATGCTTTAGGATCTAGTAATGCGGGACTAAGAAATAGTAATAAACAAATGTATGTTCAAATTAACCCAACAGCATTTAATAACGCATTTAACCAAGCAGGTATAAATAAAAATACTGCTCAATATGGATCATTTATATTTAGTTTAGCTTCTTCTGTAAATACAACTATTAGAGCAGATAGAAGATATAGATGGGTTTATAGACAATATTATAATAATGAAAGTGTAGATGCTAGTAGAAACTATTATAACCCAAATATTAGACCACAAAATGTAGGTAGTGGAGTTCCACCATCTGCTGCGTTTAACGGTCCTTATATTAGTGCTAAAGTAGTTAGTGAAAATGGTGTTTCAACTCAAATCGACGGTGCATTAAATGCTCCATATTGGGCATTTTCACAATCAGCAGGTGTAGATGTAAGAGATCATATTCAATTACAATCACCAAATGGTAATGTATCTTATGGAGGAGAATATTATCAACAATATATTCCTTATACAGCTTCTGATAACCCACAATTCCCTGGAGGACTAGAACCAGTTGATACTTCTATTCCATCATATAATATTCCTTGGGTTGTAAATGTAGGAGATGAAATTAAATTTCAAAATAATGAAATTCAAACTTATACTATTTTAAATATAGTACCACCTCAAGATACAGCAAATAATAAATTAGTATTAACATTAGATAGAGCAGTACCTGCTTCTATTAATAAAGATTTCTTTATATTAAGAAGATATAGATACTCACCTAATACAGTAATATTAAATAGTTTATTCCCTTATGGAGGATTAAAAACAGATAGAATAGAAGTGGATGATACATTAACAACAGGAGTAACTAAATTCTTTAATGAAAATGGAGATCCAGTATCTTCTTCAGCTGCTTATACACAATCTATGTCATCAACTAGCTCAATTGAGCCACGTTTTGAGTATATTGAAAGAGCATTGGCTAAATCGGATAATACACCATCTGGTATTTTATTCCCGGAATATCCAACAGCTTTAATAGAACTTGAACCAGATAAAGTAATAACTGATCTAAGGGATAAAAAACTAATAACTTAACATATTTATAACATATAACAATATTTATATAAAAACAACACAATGGGATATTTAAATAATTCAGTAATAACAATTGACGCTATATTAACTACTAAAGGTAGAGAATTACTAGCGGCTAATGACGGTTCTTTTAGAATAACACAATTTGCTTTAGCAGATGATGAAATAGATTATACACTTTATAATCCATCACATCCATCAGGTTCATCCTTTTATGGTGAAGCTATAGACGGTATGCCCTTACTTGAGGCATTTCCAGAAGAATCCCAAATAATGAAATATAAACTTGTTACATTACCAAGAGGTACAGCTAAACTACCTATCCTAAATGTAGGGTATGATGGAGTAACTTTACAACAAGGAGCTACTTTAGCAATTACACCTCAAACATTAAATTATTTAGGTAATGATCAAGTATTTGAAACATCAGGATATAGCTGTACAATTGCAGATATTAGATTGTTAAATCAATTTGATGCTACAGGTATTAATACAGCAGCAGCAACAGCCGCTAATGCAACAGCAACCCAAACAATTGGAACTAATGTATCATCTACTATTACAGGTACTCAATTTACATTGAGAGCTACAACAGTAAATACATTATTCGGGTCTAATTCAACTCTTGTAAGTACATTGACGTTCAATGGATTAGATAGTGGAGCAAGAATTACTATTCCAATTACAATAACTAAGTCAACAACATAAAAATAAACATATGTCATTTAATAGATTAGAAGCAGATGATTTTGTAGTAAGTGCACAGGCGCAAACACAAACGTGCTGGACAAATAATTTACCTACTTTAACAACATTCTTTACACAATCTAACCAGGTTGCTGGTGAAACAGGAAATTATTATGTAACAGTATATGATCAAAACCCAACAGGAAGTGCAGCTGCGGCACAATTTGAAATTGCTTATGGTAACTCTACTGGTGGTGGTGCATTAGCATTTAACCAAAATGCAGCACCAGGTGTATCCCCAGCTTCAACAATCTATGGACAATACAGAACATTAGTATTAGAAGATGAAAATTCAGGATTTGTATTTGGTGGAGTAACTGGTAGTTCTATTTATGCTTTAAGTATTGAAAGATCAGCTTATAAACAAGCTTTATTTCCAGGTTCATTAAATTTAACATTAAGTAGTTCAATTGGAGCAGGTGATGTAACATTACAATTAACTGATGATTCAAATATGGTTAATGTACCAACATTTTATGGTACACAAAGAGCATATCAAGTAATTAGTGGATCAGATGGTTATTCATATAATTCAGGTTCAGGTGGGTCAGGATACACAACCGATAGTGGTTCATATGGTTTATTCTTACCAGACATTGGTACAATATTACTTAATGGAGATGCATTAGATTTAAATTCTGATCAAGGATTAAATTTAGGAACAGTTACTACAAGTAATACAAATGGAAATAATCCATTAAAACTATTAGGTACTATTCAATCGGGATCTGCTTTTGGTTTAAATAGTGAAGAAACAATAACATCAGATTTTGTATTTGTTAGAGCAAGAAATTCAGAATTTAACTACTCAGAAAATCCATCATATATTTCAGGATCAACTGGAGAAGTAGTTTATAATTATTTTATTAACAACCCACAAACATACATTACAACAGTAGGAATGTATAATGATTCAAATGAATTATTAGCGGTAGCAAAATTGTCAAAACCTCTAAATAAAGACTTTACAAAAGAAGCTCTTATTAGAGTTAAATTAGATTTTTAAGAATGGATGGCGGCGTACAAAACATTAAATTCACAGGATATAATAATATCTCCGTTAGAGGTAAGTAAAGGTTTCTCATTTGAGGGAAATGCTTTAACTGCATCTAATGTCGGAATTGATAGATATCTAGGCAATAAATTTGCTCCTCAAGAATCAACGGGTTATATAACAGAATATTCACAATCAGCTATATATTTTCAAACACAACAATTATATTACTCCAATTTTGTTTCAAGTAGTAATGGTAATGTTCAAATAGCAAATACTCAATCAATAAATCCTGATGGAACAACAACAGGTAGAATAGCATCAAATGCTTTTGAAAATTTTATTCCAACTGATTTATTACCCCAAAGGTTTTGGCTTACAAGCTCATATTCAGCTGCTTCATTAACTGGAGATGGATATGGTACAGTAGAATATGGTGATACTGTTTATGGTATTTCAATATTCGAACCTAAAATAGCTACAATGTCTATTCCTAGAGCATTATTTGGAGATTATATTATACCAAAATCCTTAAAAATTACTACAGACAGTGGTAGTTATTTTGATGATGGAGAAGGTAGATTACAAATGTCTACTCCAAGTTCTAGTGTTCAAGATAGTATTACAGTTGGTAATGTTATTTATGAACATGGGATAGTTGCATTTACAGGAGGAACAAGAAAAGAAGGAACAGGATTAACAGGATCATATGGTGATGCTGAATATGGAGATGGTTTTTATGGAGGTAGAACAGTTGGAAATAATGACTCTGAAAACTTTGTAGAAACTGTTAATATAACCGCATCATTTTCATCTTCCTTTACTATTTATGAGACGCAATATAAGTGTACATTAGGAGAAAGCGAATTTAATTACACTCTTAATCCTACAATTATAACCTCAGGATCTAACATAGGTGCAATGCAATCTTTTGCAACTGAATCTTATTTTGATCCATATGTTACAACAGTAGGCTTATATAATAATGATCAAGAGTTATTAGCAGTAGGAAAAATGGCTCAGCCTTTACCTACATCTAAAACAACTGATACAACAATTTTAGTAAACATTGACAGACAATAAAACTTTATATATTTATAATAAAATATAACCTTAGACCATGGCAAATATATTATCAAATACTGGTATAGTAACCGGACAAACAGTAGAAGCTTTACAAGTTTCTCAATCTGTAGACGCATTTACAGGTGCAAACGACTACGACATTACAATATCTGGTTCACTTACATTAACAGGATCTTTACTTCAAACAGGATCCGTATTCTTTAAACAAATAGTAGACGTACCAGCAACAGCTAGTAGCCAATTAGGTGCTGTACTGATCGACGTAGACGGTAGACTATATTCTGGTTCATCTTCAGTAGGTTCACAAGGAACAGCAGGAGAAAAAGGAGAAAATGGTTCACAAGGAACAACAGGTGAAAAAGGAGTAGATGGTACACAAGGTGCAACAGGAACACAAGGAACTGTAGGATCACAAGGTGATGTAGGATCACAAGGTACAACTGGAGAAAAAGGAGCAGAAGGAACTGCGGGAAGTACAGGATCACAAGGTACAACTGGTGAAAAAGGTACATTTGGTGAAAAAGGAGAAGCTGGTGCTGCAGGAGCAAAAGGAGAAGCAGGAGAAAAAGGAGTAGACGGTGAAAAAGGAGATAATGGTACTCAAGGAACAAGTGGAGAAAAAGGAGAAAATGGACCAACAGGACCACAAGGTAATGCAGGATCACAAGGTACAACTGGAGAAAAAGGAGCAGATGGTGCACAAGGTACAACTGGAGCAGGTGAAAAAGGACAAAAAGGTGACCAAGGATCTGCAGGTGGAGCAGGAGAAAAAGGTGAACTAGGACCAATCGGTCCAACAGGACCACAAGGTGAAAAAGGAGATAATGGTACACAAGGTACAACAGGTACAGCAGGACCAATAGGACCAATAGGTAATACAGGACCTCAAGGTGAAAAAGGAGATAATGGTACCCAAGGTGCAACAGGAACACAAGGTACAAATGGAGAAAAAGGAGAAGATGGTGCACAAGGTGCAACTGGAGCAGGAACACAAGGAACAACAGGTACTCAAGGAGCAATAGGTACTCAAGGTACAGATGGTGCACAAGGTACAACTGGAACAGGAACACAAGGAACAACAGGTACCCAAGGAACAACAGGTACTCAAGGTACAACTGGTGCAATAGGACCAATAGGTCCAATAGGACCAGTTGGCCCAACAGGTACTCAAGGAACAACAGGTACAACAGGTACACAAGGTACAACTGGAGAAAAAGGTAATGAAGGTACAGGTGGATCAGCTATAATATTAAATAACAATTTCCATTATAAAGCTTTAACAGTAGGAACTGATTTAGATTTATATGTTAAAGGAAACGGAAATTATATGGGTGGTATATCATGGACACGTGCAACAACAACTTTATCTATTAACCAAACAGCTCACGGTTTATCAACAGGAGATGTTGTAGTAGTAAGAAACGCAAGTGAAGACTATTTACATGGTGCAGTTACAGTAAGTAATGTAAATTTATTTACACTTGATTGTGCTAATTCAGGTGATACTTCAGGAACAGCTGGAGCGTATATACCAGCATTTAGTGCAAGTGTAGTACAAACAGCAGGTGATGTAAGTTCAGTTACAATAACAGGATGTAGTGGAGCAATTAGTGGTAGTCAACAATTAGAAGGAGTACATTTTTATGCTAATGATCAACAATCTACTCCAATTAATCTAACAATACCTGCCGGTTTACAAAATGGTGGTGGTGCTGATGGAGATAAAAAACAAATAGCAATCCCATCAGTACAAGGTAGTGCTGCTGGATCAGGTGCTACAGGATCTCCAATTTCATCATTATCTGTAACAACAAATTTAACTGCAACACAAAATAAATATACAATTTCAGGAACAGATGGAGCATTTGGAGCTTCATTATTTAATGTTATATTTTAATAATAATAATAAAAAATAAAAAATAAAACATGGGCGTGCCAAATTTACAATTTTCAAAACTAACTATACCAGGAACTGGGAATTTTTATTCAACAGCATCTAATTTTAATAGTACTATTAGAGTCCAAGCCGATTTTACAAACGGTTCGCCAACAGTAACCAATGTAGTACCTCAAGCGGGTTGGGGTGGATTTAGTACAGGATCAATAGTAACAGGAATGTTTTTAGTATCTGGAGGGGAAGTAAATGAATTTACAAGAATTACAGATTACAATTCCGGCACAAATACAATAACTCTAGCAGCTAATGCAACCGCAACAGCAACATCACAAACAAATGTAAGAATTGCATGTCCAAAAGGAATGTATATTCTTGAATCTGCATCCATTTCAAAACAAGGAACAGGAGAACCAAATGATATGAGAGATATTACTGGTAGTAGTGATTCAGAATATGTTGTTGGAGATCAAAAATGGGGTATAATAGCTAACCAAGCTTCAACTTCAAATGTAAGTTCTGGTGTTCAAGGAGAATATAGTCAATATGATATATTATTAGTTGAAAATAGAGATGGTTCAAACCAAGCAAATTTAATAATTACAGCAAGTGATACCTTTGCTCCATTTATAGAACCTGCAAATTCTTTAGCAGTACAGGCAACTTCATTTATGATATCAAGTTATGTTAGCGAAAGCTTAATGAGTATGGCAGCAGCTGGGGATTTAGATTTACCAGCAGGATTTGGTTTTGCAGCATGGAATTCATCAGTAGCAAATACTTTAGCAGCATTTACATCTGGTTCAGGTGGAGAAACATTTCCATATACAGGATCAGCTCAAATAACAGGTAGTTTAGGAGTAACAGGTAGTAGTGAACTATTACTTAATGATAATGAAAATTTCTTAATTAAAAATGCTCAAGTACCAACACAAAGTTTATTCCAAATAGATGAAGAAGGTGTTGCTTTATTTAGAGCTAGAGAAGGATCAGATGGTATTCCAACACCAATAGTTGGAGGACTATATTATACTACATCATCAGCATTTATTGGTGTAGATTAACTAAAAAATATTAAAAAAATAGAATTTAAATATTCAAGTTGCATACGTATAAATAACAATAATAATTAACTTAAAAAACAATTAATCAATGGCAACTTGGAAAAAAGTAATTGTATCCGGATCATCAGCTGACTTATCAGCTTTAGCATTAGATACAGCCTTACCCGTAGCCTCGGGTGGTACAGGTGCATCAACCCTCACAGATGGTGGTGTACTTTTAGGTAGTGGAACTGGAGCAATTACTGCACTAGGTCAAGCTACAAACGGTCAATTAGTAGTTGGTTCTACAGGAGCAGATCCTGTATTAGCAACTTTAACTGGTGGGTCAAATATTACAGTAACAAACACAGCAGGTGGTATTAGTATTGCTGCAACAGGATTAGGTTCAGGTACAGTACAAACTGTATCAGCAACTGGTACTGTAAATGGAATTACATTAACTTCAGATGGAGATACTGTTGATCCCGTACTTACATTAGGTGGAACTTTAGGTTCAATCACAAACACACAACTATCAAATGATGATGTAACAGTTGGTACAACTGCAATAGCATTAGGTGCTTCATCTACTACATTAGCTGGTTTAACAGATGTATCATCAACTAAATTTAGTGGTGGATCTTCTCAAGTAATATCAGGTTCAGGTTTAGTAGCTGATACTAAAATTACTGGTAGTTTTACTGGTTCATTTGTAGGAGACGGTTCAGGATTAACTGGACTACCAGATGGTACTACACCAAATTCTTTAACAGATGGAAATGGTATTGCTGATTTCTCATTTAATGGGTCAGCAGCACAATCAGTAGCAGTAGAAGCAGATGGTTCTACATTATCTGTAGGAACAGGTGGAGTTAAAGTAGCAGATGCAGGAATTACAGCAACTCAAATAGCAACATCAGTAGCAGGTAATGGATTAGCTGGTGGTGGTGGAACAGCATTAAGTGTTAATGTTGATGATTCTTCAATCGAAATCGCTACAGATACTTTAAGAGTAAAATCTCAAGGTATTACAGCAGCAATGATTGTTTCTGGAAGTATTAACCAGAATCATTTAGCATCAGGAATTGGATTGTTCTCACAATCAGCTCAAGTAAACTTAGGTGATGCTTCAGGAAATGTAGCATTAGGAGCTCAAACAACAGGTGCTTATGTAGGTGCTTTAGGTAGTGGAACTGGTGTAACAATTGGATCCAATACTGGTGAAGGTTCAACTCCAACAATAGCTGTTGATTATGGTTCAACTGCTAACACGGCGGTTCAAGGTAATGCAACTGCAACATTCACAGGTACAGCAAATGAAATTACAGTTTCAGATTCTTCCGCTCAAGCAATTGGTGGAAACGTTGCTGTAACAATTGGTTTACCAAGTGATGTAACAATAACACAAGACGCAAGTGTAGGTAGAGATTTAGTAGTATCTAGAAACTTAACAGTACAAGGAACTGCTTCTTTCGCCTCAACAACGGATTTAGATGTTGCGGATAGATTCATTAGAATGGCTTCTGGATCGATAGCTACAGGAGATGGTGGTATTGTTGTTCAACAAACAGGACCAACAGATGGTGAAGCTTTTGCTTATGATTCAGCACAAACCAGATGGGGAGTTACAGGATCTTATGATCCAGCAACTAACTCAATTGTACCAGACGCATTTATGTCTACAGTAGTAATTGGTTCAGGTGGTGATGCAGCATCAGGTGTTGTTACTAAATACCAAAAATCAGGTAACATGTTTGTTTCAGCATCAGGAGACATTTATATTTACTCATAATAAATGAGTTTAAATGAGTTTTAAAAGTGGTGAAATATTAATAAAAGGTAAGAAATTATCTCAAATAAAAGAAGAAGAGGCAAACCTTGAAAAGGGTTTGCCTTCTTTATCTAAAGAGGAAATTGTATTTTTATTAAAAGTTATTCAACAACATGATTTTAAAGGTAAAGATATAGAAATACTCTATAATACAACTTTGAAACTACAGCAAATTTACATATATTTAAACAATAATTAAATTAAAAATGGAAGAGTTATATACATTAGAACAGTTATCATTAAGAGAGATTAAAGCTATAAGAAAAGGTTTAGAATTTATTAAAATAAATGGAATAGATGCTATGTTTATAGGAGCATTACAAATTAAAATTGACAAGCAAATCCAACAATTGGAAGATCACATCCAAAATAAAGAGTAAATACCTTTTTCATATTTATAATCATATAATTTACCTATGGCAAATTGGAGAGAAATAATTATCAGCGGGTCTGATGCTGAATTAAATAAATTAAGCGTAGACTCATCATTAACTGCAAGTGGATTAATTTATCCTGCTGCTGATGGAACAAATGAACAAGTTCTACAAACTGATGGATCTGGTAATCTTACTTTTACTGACAAAGATAGTGGACCAAAAGGAGACAAAGGACAAAAAGGAGATGATGGTGTTCAAGGTACACAAGGAACAGAGGGCCAAAAAGGACAAAAAGGAGATGATGGTGCTCAAGGTACTCAAGGAACAATTGGTACTCAAGGAACACAAGGTATAACAGGAACACAAGGTGAAACTGGTATTAAAGGAGATAAAGGAATACAAGGTGAAACAGGTACTCAAGGAACACAAGGCACTCAAGGAACACAGGGTACTACAGGTGGTCCTGGTGTAGTTGGACCTAAAGGTGAAAAAGGAGATATAGGACCACAAGGTACAACTGGTACTCAAGGTACAACTGGTACTCAAGGAACAACAGGTATACAAGGAAATGATGGTTCATTTGGTGGAGCAACATTCGATTATACCTTTTCTGATGATACAGCAGGAGGAAATGACCCAGGTCAAGGTATAGTTGAATTAAATTCAACACAACAAAATACAGCAGATGAAATGTATATTGATGCTACAGACGATGCTGGCACAAGTATAAATTCATTTTTAACAACTATAGCTGCGGCAACATCCGCGATTAAAGGTCATGTTCGTATATCCAATAGAGTTGATGCTACTCAATTTTTACTGTTTCAAATAACTGATCTAACCGTTCAAGACACAGACCAATGGTGGGTAATTGACATAACAAATCAAGCATCTTCTACAAATTCCCCATTTACAGATACAGAAGATATTATTGTATCTTTCTTAGTAACTGGTGATGCTGGTCAAAAAGGAGAAAAAGGTGATATTGGTCCAACTGGACCACAAGGTGCTACTGGTACTCAAGGAACACAAGGTGAAACAGGAACACAAGGAACACAAGGTGAAACAGGAACACAAGGTGAAACAGGAACACAAGGTACAGATGGTGAAAAAGGAGAGCAAGGTGATGTAGGACCCCAAGGTGCTACTGGTGCTCAGGGTACTCAAGGTACAGATGGTACTCAAGGTACAGATGGTGCCCAAGGTGCAACTGGACAAAAAGGACAAAAAGGAGATGATGGTGCTCAAGGTACTCAAGGTACTGAGGGTCAAAAAGGACAAAAAGGAGAAATCGGTGCTCAAGGAACACAAGGTGAAACAGGAACACAAGGAACACAAGGTGAAACAGGAACACAAGGTGAAACAGGAACACAAGGTGAAACAGGAACACAAGGTACTGAGGGTGCAAAAGGACAAAAAGGAGAAGGAGTTCAAGGTACTCAAGGAACGCAAGGTATTCAAGGTGAAACAGGACAAAAAGGAGATAATAAAGGATCACAAGGTGTACAAGGAATACAAGGTATTCAAGGTGAAGTAGGACAAAAAGGAGATAATAAAGGATCACAAGGTATTCAAGGTATTCAAGGTACTCAAGGAATACAAGGTGAAACAGGAACACAAGGTACTGCGGGTGCAAAAGGACAAAAAGGAGAAGGAGTTCAAGGTACTCAAGGGATACAAGGTATTCAAGGAACACAAGGAATCCAAGGTGAAATAGGACAAAAAGGAGATAATAAAGGATCACAGGGTACACAAGGAACACAAGGTACTCAAGGTCCTATAGGTGTTAAAGGTGATAATAAAGGATCACAGGGTACACAAGGAATACAAGGTACTACTGGTACTAAAGGAGATAAAGGACAAAAAGGAGAAAAAGGAGATGAAGGTGCTCAAGGTATACAAGGTATACAAGGTGCAACTGGACAAAAAGGACAAAAAGGAGAGATAGGTACTCAAGGTGCAGATGGTAATTTTGGTGGAGCATCATTTGATTATACATTTAGTACAGATACTACTACAACAGATCCAGGCCAAGGTGTTTTAAATTTTACTGGTTCTACTAACCAAGCATTAACTAGAAGAGCAGTTATAGATTCTACTGATGATTTTGGTAATTCAATAGACTCATTTATGGAATCTATTGATGCTGTAACATCAGCAGTTAAAGGACATATGAGAGTAGCTAGTAAAGCGGATAATTCTGAATTTTTATTATATGCTATTTCTACTGTAGAAGATCAAACTGGATATTGGTATGCTAATATTTCTATTGAAACATCTTCATCCGCAAATCCATTTATAGATAATGAAGATACTGTAGTTTCTTTTGTTACTACAGGTGATAGAGGACAAAAAGGTGAAACAGGTGTTCAAGGTGCAACAGGAACACAAGGTCCTCAAGGTACATATGGAGAAAAAGGAAGTGAAGGAAATGGATATGGTGTTTTAACATACAATTATGAATATACTTCTTCAATAGCAAACCAAAACCCTACAAGTGGATATATAGCTGTAGATTCTACAGTTACTAATTGGGCTACAGCTAACAACATTTATATAAGTAGAACTGATGATAATAGTAATGATTTAATAACAATTTTTAATAATTTAAATACTAATTTATCAGATACTAAAGGATGGCTTAGGATTTCAAATGCTGCTAATTCGGCTATTTATTACGATTTTTCTATAACTAATATTGCTATCCAATCTGGAAATCAGTGGTATGCTTTAAGTATTAGTGGTGTAGGAGGTACATTCGCAGCTATAGTTAATAATCAAGATGTACTAGTAAGTTTAAATAAAACTGGAGATTTAGGAACAAAAGGTGAACAAGGACAAAAAGGAACTGAAGGTGATAAAGGAAAAGATGGTACTGCTTCTTCAGTTCCAGGACCAAAAGGTGATCCAGGACCTCAAGGTGCTAAAGGCCCACAAGGTGTTCAAGGTGAAACTGGACAAAAAGGAATTGATGGTGTTAAAGGTTCTGTGGGAGATTTTGGTGCTTTATCTTATGATTATGAATTTACTTCTTCAACAGCAAACCAAAACCCTACAAGTGGATATGTAGGTGTAAATCAAGCTACTAATAATTGGGGTACTGCAACAGAAGTTTATTTAAGTAGAACTGACCAAAACAGTAATGATTTATTAACAGCTTTAAATAACATAGATACTAACTTATCAGATACTCAAGGATGGATTAGAATTTCAAATGCTGCTAATCCAACAATATTTTTTGACTTTGCCATAAATGATATTGCTGCCCAATCTGGAAATCAGTGGTATGCTATAGAGGTTAATAGTGCTGGAGGTACATTAGCAGCTTTAGGTAACAATGTAGGTGTAAAAGTAAGTTTAAATAAAACTGGAGATTTAGGATCACAAGGTACTCAAGGTCTTCAAGGAGTACAAGGTACAACAGGTGCTGGAACACAAGGTTCTCAAGGTAATGTAGGACCTCAAGGTACAACAGGTACTTCAACACAAGGTACAACGGGTACAATAGGACCTCAAGGTACTACGGGTGCAAAAGGTCAAAAAGGTGAAGTAGGTGAACAATCAGGATTATTATATGCATTTTCAACTAGTACAGATATGGCAGGTGCCGCTGGACAAATTAGATTTAATAATGCAACAATTGGAAGTTCAACACAAATTTCATTAGCATTAGAAGATGCAGATGGTGTTACTCATAGTAATTTATGGTCAAAAAATTCTCAATTATTAATTTATGGTAAAACTGCCGGAGATATTATTACAGTTGCTTCATATAGTATTAATACAATTAATGCAACAAGAGCATTATTGGATGTTAGTGCTGCAGATGTAGAAGCTTCTGGTACTTTTTCTAATACTGAAGATGTAAGAATACAATATGTTGAAAATGGTGCTAAAGGATCTCAAGGAAATATAGGACCTCAAGGTAATAAAGGAGAACCAGGTGGAATAGGACAAAAAGGTGCAGAGGGAGATACTGGACCAATAGGAAACATAGGACCAATAGGAAACGTAGGACCAATAGGGCCTAAAGGTTTAACAGGAGATCAAGGTGGTATTGGACCAATAGGAAATATAGGAAATATAGGACCAATAGGGCCTAAAGGTTTAACAG
>JAAHTH010001562.1_pt1 | contig 19402 bp, 22 predicted proteins | sample 6116091 | NCBI WGS metagenome assembly JAAHTH01 (sample SAMN13939990, study PRJNA603662) | sponge metagenome | isolation source: marine sponge | host: Mycale hentscheli | place: New Zealand | collected 2006 | reverse complement strand
ACTGTTGTATTATTCTTCCAATTACATTCATCATCATTCCAGTTTTTATAAGTGGACTCATTACAATGGTACATAATGGATATATATGGGCGGTTATATTGATCGCAGCCAATCATTATTGGATGTGTCATATCTGTTGCTCTAACTCTATCTATATAGTCTGTTGCACCAACATGATGAGGATGAATTGGATAAAATTGTGGTAAAGAAGATATTAGTCTTTCAGGAAAAAATGTATCTTTAAAGGATCTTAATACAGAACTATTGAGTCTTAAATGATAAAAATAGGGTTTTACATAGCTTTTATTTTTATTAATCTGTACGATTATATCATCTTTACCGAATAATTGTTTATTTGTTAAAACTAAATTGATTAATTCTATATTATCAAGATAATTATTCAACTGTAAAATAATCCACTTATTTAATGGATACATTATTTAAAATTAATTATAGTATTTATATAATTTAAACAAATATGTTAGATTATTATTCAATGAGACATCCACCATCAATTAAAGATAGAATATCATATTTTAAAGATATTGTTAAAGACTATACATATACATTTTTATCAGAAGATGAAATAAATGTATATATACATTATTTCGTGCATAATACACCAACTGGTTCATTGACACATTATGAATTATATACAAAACCAATGATAAAAAAGAAACTATTAAAGAAACTTCATGATATTAATGAAGAGAAGATACAAGCCATGAACCAATTAAATAAATTATCTCGTATATGGAAGGATTATTATTATCGTCCTGGAGGGGTCGGGGAGAAAATGGCTAAGAAACACTTTGAAGAATACATTTCTTATTAACATCGTTACAATGTTTATGCTGTGTTTTTCTTATAATCATTTGCTCTTTCATAAATTCTTTTTCAGAAAGGGGTATATGAGTGTGTTCACCACAGGATACTTTTGAGTGATGATTTATTGGTGGTGGATAATGTTCTACATATTGTAAAGTTGGAAGTAATGCTTTTCTATGTTTCAAGCGTTTTAAATATTCATCACTATCTAAATTTCTTACTTTTTTATCTGGATAGCATATAATATCGCCTAAACACATATTTTTTGTATTTTTAGTATTTTGAATATAAACGCCTTGGCTATTTGAATCTGCATTTGATATATTCTGTACTACATTTAAATGATTTGTATATTTTTGTTTCTTCCGACTTAATAATCCTCTTGTATTCATAACAGAAGGGCTACTTACATAAAGAGCATTACAAGGATAACAATTCCCTAATTTTGTATTTGGGTGTACATCTGTATCACCTATATAGGCTATATCCTGTCCGCCATGACTATCTTCACATACCATCTTCGCATAAGGACCTATAGTTAATTGTCTTCCTAAATTTTGACTAATATAATTGTTTTGATTATTCGAGCCATTTAATGAAAATCCACCACCATAAGTAATCACTTCATTGTTATTCACTAATCTATGATTTAAAGCAAAGCCTTTATTTGATTTTTTACCACTCACTACTTTATAACTATTTTTCGTCTTTTTTTTTAATGTAGCTATTGACATAATATATATTATCTAGCTATATTAAAAAACTAAAATTCCTCTATTTTCTGGGTCTTCATCTAAATTCCAATATAACTGCCAATATAATTTGGATCCAAATATTAGATTTAATTCTTCTGGTCTTTCTTCTTTTGGGTAAGCTTTATTTTTTAAGCTATATTTCTGTACTATTATCTTTGCCATATTTGTATAAACTGCACGATAATCTATTCTTGTGGGTAATTTAACTATATCATTTAACTCTTTTGCATATAATCTAGATTTATCAAATATATATGGGATCTCAATAGTTGAATTTTCAATCTCTACAATATTTAATGGAAGAAAACATTTATTATCAATTATCCAAGCCTCATCTGGATTTATATATGGAATTGTTAAATTATATGTTTCTAAATAAGTAATCGTTGTTACTAGTTGATTCCATAATTCATTTGCATTTGAATAAGTATTTATATCTATGAGGTCATTTATAGAGGTTAAATTTTCTACTTTGACACCTTTTTCAACATCCTCATATTCAATATTTATTATATCTAGTAAGTTTTTGATTACAGGTAAATATTGTTTTTTAATAATTAATTGGCTCATATAATATATGAACTAAAATATTCATTTAGGTTGTCCCCAAATTTTAAATTTTGAAAATGGAGATTCTTCATGCCTTTTAAGATTTTTATCAAAGAATGATTGATTTGGTGGTTTATATGGACCAAGATTACTGGTTTCATGATTCTTAGCTTCAATACTGATAGGTTGTCTAATAATATTTGTTTCATTCATTTCATTATAATCAGTAATAATTCTATCTTCTTTGTTGTTATGATCTTCCATAACAGTACTTAATGATTTAAACATACATGCATTTTTAAATTTTGTTAAATATTCCATAAATTATATTATTATTATTTATTTATAATAGTTTAACTAATAATTATATTCATGTATCTTTAAAAATTAAAATTGATATATAGTTCTCATTTAAAGATGAATGTATGGACGAAGATTGTTTAACCGATGAACAGTATGTATGTCTTGATATGTTTAAAAAAGAACAAAATATATTTATTACAGGACCAGGAGGAGTTGGAAAGTCGTTTTTAATCCAAATGTTTATCTCTTACTGTAAATTATCTAATCGTAACATACAAGTATGTGCTTTAACTGCTTGTGCTGCCTTATTATTAGGACAAAAAGCAAAGACAATACATTCATGGAGTGGAATGGGATATTGTGAAGGTGATGTAAATACTATTATTAAAAAAGCAAAGCAATCACGACAAGCAAAGAAGAATTGGAAAAAAGTTAAAACACTTATTATTGATGAAGTTTCTATGATGAATTGCACTATGCTAATTACACTTGAAAAACTTGCTAGAGATATTAGGGGTTCAACGGATATATTCGGTGGAATACAAGTAATATTTTGCGGGGATTTTTATCAATTGCCTCCAATAACTAAATATGGAGAGAAGATGACATTTTGTTTTGAAGATCCTTTATGGAAAAAAATATTTCCACGAGATAACCAGATAAAATTATCTACAATTTTTAGACAAAAAGACAAAGATTATCTAGCAATCTTAGCAGAAGTTAGAGAAGGAATGATTTCAGAAAAAAACCTAGAGTTATTAAGATCTAGAATTATTGATATTAAACCAGAATCAGTAACTCAAATTTATCCAAAAAGACATAGTGTAGATTCAATGAATAAAATAAAATTTGATGAATTAGATTCACCTATATATACGTTTAAAATAAATATCCTAACTGAAACCAAGCAGTATTGTAAAACTATGAAACCTATCGAACAAGATATTTATTGTAAATATAATCGTCTCAATACAGAGTCAAAAAAACGAGAAATTAATACTTTAATTAATTTATCTAGATGTCTTTCTGATTTATCTCTCAAAGTAGGGTCACTAGTTATGTTTATTGCAAATATTTCAATTGAAAATGGCATAGTCAATGGTACTCAAGGTATTATACATGATTTTGTTGGAGAAGACAATCAACCTAGAATAAAGCTGGCAAATGGAGTAATAAAACGCATACCTTTACATTGTTGGCAATCAGAAGATTATCCTAATATTACAATTAAACAATATCCAATAGTCCTTGCCTGGGCTACTACAATCCATAAAATTCAAGGCACAAGTCTTGATAGTGCTATTATGGATTTAGGTAATAATATTTTTGAAGCAGGACAAATATATGTCGCATTATCTAGAGTCCGTTCATTACAAGGTCTTTATCTAACTAATTTTAATCCTAATCTTATTACTACAAATAAAAAAGTGATTAAATTTTATAAATCAATACCAGAGATAGAAGTAGAGGTAGAAGAAGTAGAAGAAGAAATTATAGATAATAAAACAAATAAAGAAGTAGAAGTGAAAATGGTAAAAGATGATAATAAAGATAAATATGTAAATAATGATTTATATATTAAACTAAAAGCCTATAGACTAGAAAAAACGAAAGAGTATAAAATAGCGGCCTATTGTATATTTAATAATAGGACATTAGAGGAAATCACTGAAAAACAGCCTAAATCAATTATGCAATTAGGTTCCATTTATGGATTTAGTGATTCAAAAATAGAAAAATATGGTAAAGATATTATTGATATTTGCAATAAAATAGAACCTAATAAATAAATAGATGAAATTGATTTATTAGATATATTATGCTTTTTTTGATTTTCTATGTTTGAGCTTTTTACCTAATTTTGATTTTATGGAATGTTTTACTCTTCTCTTTTTAGTTTTCAATTGTTTGTTTCTTTTTCTTGTTTTTCGTTTTTTCTTATTATATCCACCAAGTTGTTCTTCACCAATAGCCTTAAAGGTATTATTATCATCATCATTATTTGTACTTCGCTCTGCAAGTTGTTTAGGAACTTGAAGTTCTTCTGAAGCTGGTAAATATTGTTGTCCTTCTCTATCTGCCAATCCAATATTTTCTGCATCAGGTTCATATTTACTGGTTGGCACAAATTTTTTACTATAAAATGGTTGATAGGATAAATCATGCATACTTGGCATATAATTACTTACTGATTTGCCAAAATCAGTTGCTCTTTGAGACATTGTTCTATTGGCTTTTGCAATAGCCGCATCTCTTTTAGAATTTATAGTAGCAATATCTTCACTATTATTTATAGTTTCAATCTCAAATATATCTGGATTTCCAGATACAGCCTGTACTTTTATATAAGAAGAAGTTGAAGGTACCTCTGTTACCATCTATATATTAAACCAAGAATATATTTAATTAGCAAATTAAAAAATTTTTATAACCATATATACTATATGCAAAATATCTTTACTTATATGTTAACAGTAAAACAAAAAAAAGAATTTAAACTAATACCTGAAAGAAAGATAACAAATACTACATTATCTGGATTATTACAGAATAAAATAGGATATATAATGACAAATCCAGATCCTATTACAACTAAAGGCAGTGATATAAAATCACTTAATGATTTCAAAGAAGGTGAAATAGGTATTCTATTAAGATATCAATTTGATAATATGAATAATTTAAATACAGTACCAGGAACTTATATCCACAATGCAATTTTTAGTGAAAATCCAATATATAATTTAGGAGCTAATCCTGGTGTTACAATTGTAATAGCTAAATTTAGTGATGATATGTTTAATTCATTATTACCTGGTAATAAAATCGATACATTTAAAACATTTAATGAGTTGGATTCTAATGGTAATATTAAATCATTTGATATGAAAAATAATACATTATATTGTCATGATTCAAACAGTTGTGATGGAAGATTAAATCAATATATTAAATTAAAAAATAATACTATATATAATTCGGCTTGTGATAATTCATGTAATATATCACCAAGGGATAATAAACATATATTATATTCAGGTAATACAAATCAAAAATCTAGTACAACTTTATTTTGTAAAAATGGAGAATATGATTTATATAAAAATACATGCCAACAATTTGCAAGTACAGAAGTATTACCTTATGAAAATTGTCAATCAGGTAATGTAAGTAATGGAAAAGGATTACATGTTGAGTTGGATTTTGATGAATTTAAATATAATTATAATCCAATAGATCCTGATATTTATTTAAAAGCCGTAAATTATACACAAAATACTTGCAATGATTGTAATAATTGTGTATCTAAAAATGATAATACACTAGGTAAATGGAGTTCAATTAAATATAACGAAGACTATAATATTAGCGATAAGAATGATATTTATAATTATGCAATGAATAAAGATTTATATAGCTATTCTATAAATTTTAATAATAAAAAATATATTGGGTCATGGATTAAATCTGGTACAAAAAACAATAATGATATAGCATCTATAGCAAATTTAGTTTTAAAAACTTCTTTACCAAATATGATTCCATCAAAAATTATGAATCAATGTCAATTTAGACTAGATTTAGTTATTCCATGGATGGATGAATTACCATTTTTCATACATATGCAAAATAGTTTGTATCAATATTATTATAATTATATAAACTTACAGAGTAATGATGGTGTTGTTATAAGTGGAAATAATAAAATGATACCTTGTAAATACTATTGGTTTGGTTGGAATGAAATACCATTAGTAAATTATCCTATAAGTAATGGTGGTCCAGAAAAAAATGATTCTTATTTAGATATTTGGAGTCAAACTGAAAATGGAGATTATACAATAATTATATATTTAGATGATAGTTACTGGTATAGAGAATTTAATAATAATTGTAAAATAAACCTACAATATAATGAAAAAAATCAAAGTGTAGAATTAGTTAATTTTAATGACTGTTTTTTAAATGACGATGGCATATCAAATGAAACCTGGAAATATATTTGTGGGGATGAACAGATTGTAAAGTATATAAATGCATTTAGTAAACAAACATTTAATAGTTGTAATTTAGTATTTATGAAGCAAGTAGAACTAATATTGCCTAATAAGAAGGCAATTTATCAAAAAGTAATGTTTGATATAGCCCCAAGTTCAGTAAATAATGAACTAAAAATAAACGATAATATATCCTTTAAGTGGTTAGATAGTGAAAATAATCCTTTAAAGTGTAATGGTTTTGTTTATTTTAATAAATAAAAAATTGAAATATAGAATAAATAAAATAGTATTTTTGTAAAAATGGATACAGCAATTGTACCCCAAATTTATAGATTTAAGCTTGATATTAATATTATTAATATAATATCAAGTTTTGCAAAACAAAACCAACATGCAATTCAAAAAGATTATAAGGAAGAGTGGAAAAAATTTATAGAAGAGAATAAAGAAATAATTATGAGAGAGGAAACTAGATTAAAAGAACTAGGTTATCAGGGAGATGTAATAGAAAAAATGTATAAAAGTGGTAGATATTATTTTAAAAATAAAAATCCAGATAAAACAGTAGTTAAAAAAACAAGAAAAAGGTATGAACGTATTAATAATGAAATTAGGAAATCAATTAAAGAACATGTTGATGAAAGTATAAAACAAAAAATTAAACCAGCAGATGCTTATGAAAATTATATAACTAAATATCCATTATATAAAAATAATAGTAGTATAAAGAAGGCATATAAAAATATTTACTATAATTATCAAACTATAAATATATGAGTAAATTAATTGGAGAGGGTGGATATGGTTGTGTATATTGGCCCAAAATTAATTGTGATGGAAGTAAAGGCACAGTAAAATATGTTACAAAAATTCAAAAAAAAAATCAAGCAGCTGAAAATGAATTTTTTATAGGCAAAATATTAAAAACAATTAAAGATTATAAAAATTATTTTAAACCAGTCATTCATGTATGTAATTTAGATCTTACAAAAATTAATCAGCATAATTTTTCAAAATGTGACATATTAAAAAAAAATAGTAATAAAAAATTCATTGCTATGCAGATCCCTTATTTAGAACGCAACAATATAGATTCCTTTTATCTTAATAAAAATTATCCATTAGCAGAAATAATATCAAGTTGTATGTATTTAATAAAAACAATTCATATTCTAAATGGAAAAAAAATAATACATTATGATTTAAAACAGGATAATATCTTAATGGACTATTTAGGTATACCATATTTGATTGATTTTGGTATTAGTATACCATTAAAAGATATAAAGAACAATTTATATAAATATTTTTATGTGTATGCCCCTGATTATACACCTTGGTGCTTTGAAATAAATTTAATGAATTATATTGTTAACTATAAAGATATTGATAATGACATTTTTCATAAAAGTGAAATAGAAAAGGTAATTTCACAATTTATAGATCAAAATAAAGTATTCACATATTTTTCAGATAAATATCGAGAGAATTATAAGAATTACTTAAGAACTTATTATAATAATATTATTTTTAAAGATAATAAATCAAAAACAACTGGAGACATGATAGATATATTATTATCAACATGTTTTACATGGGATAATTTTTCATTAGCTATATTTTACATTAAACTTATTAATAAAGTAAAAAAGAAGATTCATTCATTAAAAGTAATTGACTTTATAGAAATATTAACTATATTAATACATCCTAATCCAGAGAAGAGACCAAAATATAAAGAATTAAAAAATGAATTAAATAAAATTGAAACAAATTAATAATATAAATTAATATTACAATATGGCAAAGAACAAACTAGGTGGTAATCGTGCAAAGAAAATGGGTCGTAAATATAGCCAAGTTTCAATTCAAAAAAAAACAAGATATTCAAAAACTTCAGATGAAATTTATGCTTGTTGTGATAAAATTCATGGAGGTTCACAGATTAGTATCATCTGTACGGATGGTAAATCCCGGCTATGTTTTATAAGAAATAAATTTCGTGGAAGAGGCCGAAGAGACAATCAAGTAAATATTGGAACATGGCTATTAGTAGGTCGTAGAGAATATGAAACAACAAAAAAAGGACTAGAAAAGTGTGACCTACTTGAAGTATATAATGAATACGATCAAAAAAATTTAGAACAGAATGAAGTTAATATTAATTGGAATATATTTAAAACGGTCGGACAAATTGAAAATTCTACTGTTATTGATAATTCGGTTGTATTCACAGATGAAACAGAAGATAATACTGTGGATGAGACTATTATTACGGGTATATTAAATGAAGCAACTACAGTAAATAATAATGATTCAGAAAGTGATATTGATATGGATGAAATATAATTTATAGCTTTTGTAAGACTAATACTGGCTGGTTTTGCCAATTATTTGAACCAAAATAATAATCAGATAAATTTTTTCCATGACGACCATATACATTTAATAATGTAAATCCATCTATTAGTTTATTTAATCGTGTAGGTCCATAAATTCTATGATGGTTCCATACCAATTCATTATGTTTGCCTAATGGAACTGATAAATATATTAATCCATTCGGCTTTAGTACCTCTTTTAACTTTGACATTTGAGAAATATCAGCTAATGGGTCTATTGGATCTCCATATCTACCTAATCCAGAATGTTCTAGTGATGAAAATGTAACAATTGCATCATATTGTTTTTCTAATTTATTTATTTTATGAATATTAAATCTTGTATTTGGATCCAATATAGGTGGATTATAGTCATATACATCAACTATACCACCAGCATATAATAATAAAGATTCAATCCAGGGACTAATACTACCTAGTGTTAAACAATGTTTATTATTTATACTATAATCATTTATAGCATATAATAAATCATGTGTTGCATTTGGATAAACAGTAGGATTTAAATTATTATTATTTTCTTTAGCACTAGATAAAATATCTATTCCAGATTGTATCATATCATCCGTCCAAATTGGATTTAAATTATCTGTATAATCAATAACTTTTCTTAAATATACAGGCACATTCATATCATTTTGTCCGTTTTTTCCACTCCAGGCTCTTCTATCATGCTCGTCACTTAAAACATCAAATATAAAATGTGTATCTTTAAGAAACTCTTTTTGTGTAGTGGTCTCAAGAGTATGAAAATCCTTAGCCATATATATTATATATATAATCAAATTTTAATTCTATAAAGTTATTATGAGTATTAATTCTTTGTACTATTTTTTTTTCATGAGGTACTAATATAGCTTTATTAGAAGTTAGTTCATGTATTTCATATTCATCATTTACAGAAAGATAATTATTTGTTGAATGATTAGTATATGTATCATTAAATATTTTGAATTTATAATTATCTAAAGCTAGGAATAAAGAATACGTAATAGCTTCTCCGTGTACCTCTTCTTTATAATTTTTTTTAAATTTATATATTTTTGCAAAATCAGGTTCCAAATCAACCTTAGTAATACTCATTGCTACTTGTAAAAATTCAAATTGTAAAATACGACTAAAAAGATCATTTATTACAAATGAATATTTTTTATCTTCATGCTGTCTAAATTCTAATCGTTTTGTATAATTATTTAATAATTCTAAACATTCATTTGTTAAAAGATCATTTATTATAAAATTATCATGTTTCAATACAATTTTTCTTAAACTCTCTTTATTAAATATCTGCATGGATGTTTTTAATCTTAATAGTTCATGTATAAAATCTAAACTATCATTCCATTTTATTGCTTTTTCTAAATAATTAAAATACTGCCCTTCAAATGGTTCTAGTTTTGTTACTAAATTTTGTATAATTTTTTTATATTCATCTAAGAAATTATTATTTTGTAAAAGAGTCTCCATTTTTGACTGATTTTGTGATTCTATCTGTGATTTATTACTATCTAGTTTTTTTATTATATATATATTTAATAACTTACAATCATTTGTTTGTATTTCATGTAACATCATATCATCTCTATCAAAAATATTATCATTATCTACTATATTTTTATAGAAAATACAACTGCCCTTAGTTAATTCTTTCTGCAAATCTAATTTTGTAAATAAATATGTAGCACTACCTTCAATACATAATGTTAAGGTATAAATTCTCTGTCCTAATTTTTTAATTTTTTCTTGACCTATTTTATTTGACTTATATGCATCATAAAATGGGATCATATTTTTCTTATATTTAACTATTTGCATTGCTTCTATGCTTTCATTATTAATATCTAAAGCGGAGAATAATGGTTTTATCAATTTATCATAATGTACTTGGACTGGCTTAATAAATGCAATCTCTCTATCTTTATAAGGAATATAATTTACATCTGATAAACTGTCAAAATCATTTAATATATTTTCTTTAAATAAGATTAATTTATCATTATGTATCTTCTGAAAATAAAAATCCAGCTCAGATGGTGGTATATCATCCAATTCATATTCTTCTTCATCTGTTAATGTTTTATTTGGATCCGGCCACTGTGAAAAATATCCAGGCTTAAATTCCTCATAATTAATATCAAAGGGACACTCCTTAAACCATAAATTGAATGCAAATTTCTCTCCTTTTATAACAGGCATTCCACAATGTTCGGACATCTCGTTTATCTTATTTGTACCTTTAAAACAATCTTCAAATACTAATAGTTTACCTTGCTTAGCTTTTATTTCATAATTTAATTTTGTCATTTTAGTGCCGCCACCTTCTTCCACATCATTTAAATATACTAATGCTGTTAGTAATCGATTTCCACCATTTTTAAAATTATAAAAATGTTCTTTTGAGCCATCTTGTTGCCATGCATCCACATGGCTTTTAAATTCTTCACCTACATCATAGTGAACTATCTGAAATTGTTCTGCATTAGCTAATGGATGTCCTACCTGCTTTGCTATTTTTTTACCAATATTTAAAAATATTTCATCATGGTTGTGTTTAAACCAACAATTCGTTCCTGTACGATTAGAGCTATAACTACCATCATCCTTCTCTCCACCATTACCGGCTCCAACCATCGCACGCTTTAAATTTGGACGTGCTAACTTTATAATATGCTCGCAATCTTCCTTGCTTATAAAATCTTCAATTGTATAAATTTCTGGTTCTTTATGATATTCTTTCTTTTTTAACATTATATTAGTATTTAATTAGTTGTTTTTAAATCTAAATTTCTAATTTTTACAATATCTTCTTTTAATAAGTTGGTACAATTTAAACATGATAAATTTTCATATAAATGATTTCTGTTTATGCTTCTTGGTATAACAGCAACACCTTCTTGTAACGCCCATTTAATAATAACTCTTGTTGGAGACCAACCATAATTTTTAGAAATATCTATGATTGTTTTATTTGTTAATACTGGATTAGTATCATGATTCATCCATTGAGTTCCTAACAAACTATATGCTTGATATACTATTTTATGCTTTTTACATAGACTACGTACTTCTCTATCCTGATGTAAAGGATCCATCCAATTTTGTATTACATCTGGTTTTATATTCATAGTATCTATTATTTTAGATATATGTGATTTATTTACATTAGATAATCCTAATGCTTTTATTTTACCTATTGAATACAAATATTCCATAGCACGCCATGTATCTAAAAAAGTTCCTTCTGGAGTAAATTGATCTCCGCATATTTCTTTAAAACATTCAGGATAATGAACCAATAACAAATCAATATGACTTCTAGATAAATTAGTTAATGATTCTATCACAGAACTTATAGTTGATTTATATCCTAGGTTTTTTGGATGTATTTTTGTTATGATAAATAAATTATCATAATTTGTTTCTTTTATAGCACTACCTAAATCCTTTTCATTATACCACTCTGTTTCCTGTGCGGTATCAAATAATTTATATCCTATTTCCATAGCTTCCTTGATTTTTTCTGTAGAAGGATGTCCGGCTAATCCTAAACCAATACACGGCATATATGAGCCATTTGTTAATTTTTTACTCATGAATTTAATATTTATACAATATAATGTTTAATTGGATTTTTTTCTCTTTATTATGTGCCATATTTATTTCTATATGGGTTATTCTTACAAAAATTACATTACAATATGTTAATCTGCCCACCTTATTACTACTTGGTAGTGCTATAAATTATATTATTAGTTTATTTATTCTAAAAACTAAAAATATAAATATTAAAATTGACTTATATGCTATTATTGCTGGGTTATTCTCAGGAATTGCTATCTATTTACTTGATAAAGCTGTTAAATTATCTCTTAATCCTGGATTACCAGATGCTATATTTTCTACACAATCAATATGGACTTATATAGTAAGTTTATTCATATTTGGTGGACGTTTTAGTATAATTAAGCTTATGGGTATTCTATTAATCATAAGTAGTATCTTTATTATCCAAAAAAATAAATTATCCACTATTGATTGGATCCCATATGCTTTAATTGCTGGTGCCTTTGCAACAATACAAGATATTTTCAAAAAATATAGTCTTACATATAATAATAATAATCATCTTATTACTCTAAATAATCTTATTCTCTCTAGAACATTTATTTATTTCTTACCATATATTTTTTATAGTTCTACTCCAATACCATCTTTTTATTCTATATTCTTTATTTTTTTAACCGGTCTCAGCAAATTATTACTTGAATTTTTTCAATTAACTGCATTCAAAACTGCACCAAATGTTGGATATGTTAAATCTATCTCATCTATTGCTATTATTATTTCCACATTAGTTTTTGAATTTATGAAAGACCAAACTATTCATTTATCTATATGGTTAGCTTTATTTATAAATATTATTGGTATATGTATTATTATATTTGGTTAACTTGGTTGAGGCCAAAAACCAAAATGGATGTATCGGTCATGATTTAATACATCAGTTAACATTTTCCATGGAGTTACATCTTGTAGAAATTCAATACCCTTATCACAAAAATGATTTAGTAGAGCCGCACTATATCCAGAAAACATGCTTGCACCTGCATCTGTACTTAAACAAGGAAACCCGTTAGTCTTTCTTAGATTCCAAAAGAGGAGATGAGGCACCTTATTATATCCATGGCTAGCATACATATTTTTAATTCTATTCCACATTGTCGTATTTACAGCTTCATTACCAGACTCATTAATTTGCATATCTGAATATACTACAAGCACTAAATTACTTACCTCTTCACTAGTTAGTTTCTTCTCAACACAAGCATCTAAAATTAATTTTAGTGCAAGAGTGAAATTTGTGTTATATCCTGGAGTTGAATTCATTAGTGTATGCACGTTATCTACAAAGGTATTATCTTCACAACTTGTTTGGACCCATTTTGGTTCACTTGCAAAGGTTAATACTCTGCCGTTGGCAATGGTGGATTTTTCAGCCACTCTTAGACTCAGTCCAATAGAAGCATAAATCGCATCATCACTATACATTGAACCAGAAATATCACACATTGGAATAAAATTCTTTAGAGACTCAGTGTCCTTTCCATTATCCATCCACTGTGAATTTAAAATGGTTTTGTCTGCACTATTAGTTGTATAACCTAGCTCCTCTTTATGGTAATGTTGGTCTAATGCTCCCTTGACTAAATCTACAATACCAACACGCTTACCCTTGACTGTTTCACCACTATTTACTTTATTCATTAACCATTCATTAAATAACTCAGATGCTCTAACTCTATCTTCACATTTTGATCTTAGCGAACCATCCTTATTCTGATTTTGAAATGCTTTTCGCTGCTTATGCATGGTTACTGAAGTGACCGTGTCATAATTAATTTCAGAATACTCACCAGCACATTGCTTAATCTGCGTTGTATCTAGTCCTTTGTTTAGTTCACTTAGCACTTTACGATATTCTTTATAACATTTCCTACGTGCTAGATTTACTCTATTTGCTGTATATGGCTTTGCATTCATAGCCGTATCAATATAATCATAAAAATAACGCTCCGCTAGAACTTTAAATAGAGCACCATACTTACTCTTCTCACGTGGAGCCCATTTACCAGCAAGAGAATACTTCTTACCCTGCTGTAACAGCTCATAATCCTCCCTAATCTGATTATTTAATAGATCAATCATATAATTTGTTACTTCAGGAGACCAAGCATAGTTAAACCATAAATATTTAATATCCCTCCATGAACCATATGGATGTGCTGAATCCTTTACAGGAAGCTCTTTGACAAGATAATAAATGATCTTTTTACAAATATTATGATATGTTAATTGATCGATTACATGGATTAGTTCAAACGCTAGAGCATATTCGCCTTTTCCAGCAACAATATCTCTAGTTTGCAGAATTAATTTAATGAGCATAAGCACATGATGATGCTCATTACGTAACATTGATGCTTTAATAATATCTTTAAAATGCGTAGCCAATTGTTTCCGTTCAGCTTCCTCACATCTATTTAGTTGAAAGAATAACTGCACTATTTTTTCCCGATCATTATTCGACCAAGTATATTCTAAATGTCCGTTCTCACCATATTGCTTTGGTGTGTAAGAATTTAATGCATCGACTACTGATGACATATGTAATATTTTATATAAAATAGTCTTTAAGTTAATTTTATAAATTATTTTTTCTAGTTTTAGACGTAGATTGCTGTATTTTTTTTCTTGTAATATTAAATTTCGTTTTTTCTAAATAAATGAAAAATAGACTATGCATATCTTCAAATATTTCCAATCCATTATTAAAATTTATATCATCAATATTAGTAATTGATTCTAAATAACTAGGATTGCATTTTTTACTTATAAATTCATATAATTCATCATGTTTTAGTTCTATATTATATTTTAATAATCCTATTAGTTTATATCTTATATTTTCATCTTGACTTTTTTCTTTAATTAAGGTTAATAGTTTGTCTTTTTTCAATACTCGTTCTAATTCTATATCTGTTACTTTAATTTTTTCTAGTTCATTTCTTTTATTTATATACAAGGCGTAAATATTTAATTGTTTGACTGGTACTTCATTAACCTCTGTATTTACAATAAAATTTTTTTCATTCTCATCATAGTTTTCAATCCAACCTGTATCTAACTCCTCCATTTATTTATTATTAGGTTATTATATTATAATTAAAACTTATTCATATAATCTTCTTCATAATCATAATCTTCTTCATTCTCATCATAACTATCTTCACTATCACTATCTTCATTTTCTTCTTCATCTAGGAATTTATTTTCATAATACTCCTCATTAAATGGTATATTATCTTCTTCCCATGCATAACAATATGGATTATCTTCATAATAACCCCTATCAAATTCTTCTAGACTAGATATTTCAAATCTAATAGAATCTTCCCATTCTCGTATTAAAACTATTTTTTCATATTTATCAATATTCATAACTACTATAATAGTAATAATATTTTTAATATATAAATTACATTAATATACATGTCATAGAAATTTGTCCTAATAGTAATGTAATATGACAATTTTTACAACGAGGTGTTCTTTTATTAACTATTTCATTTTCTTTAAAATATTTATTACAATCTCTACATAAATACTTTGTCATGTATATTAATTATAAAATGTATACAATTTTATTTATTGGAAAATCAAATTTTAAATTTAAATATATTCCTATTAAATCTACTTTAGATATACCAGACCAGAGATATACTATTAATAAATTTACAAGTGCAAATGTTTAAGGTACAAATGATACATTTAATATTATTATCAATAATAATACATGTTATATTGAAAGAATAGACAAAAATGAAGGTTGGAATATAGAACTTAAAATTTATATTAAATATGTGCCAGACAAAGATAATAATATTATTTTATCAATGACTACATTACCTGAAAGACTAAATTCAATCTTTTTTAGAGATGTTTATGAAGCCTTATTACTACAACAACTCCCATTTTCAAAATTAATTGTTAATCTTGAAAATTCATTTAATTATCAAATTCCATCCTATTTAAAAACACATGAAAATATTATTTGGAATAAAGTATCTTATTCTGGACCTTGTTGTAAATTAATGGGCTCATTAGATATTGTTGATAACAATAGTAAATTAGTTATTTTAGATGATGATATTATATTTAAACCAAATTGGTTAATCTCTCTATTTACCATATACAATTTTTATCCAAATTATATAATCGCCAATATACCATTACAAAAAACATATAACCAGTTACAATTTTTTGAACCACAGGGCTATGCAGGATATATGTTTACCATAAATGATAAAATGAAAACAACCTTTAAAGAATATTATAAAGATATGCCTAAATGTGCTAAGTATATTGATGACACATGGATTGGATATATATTTCATAAGTTAAATATAGCCGTTATTCCAGTAGATAAATTTATAGTAAAGGATTCATTTCATGATACAATTTTTATACCAAAAACAGATACACACCCTAAATGGAAAGAACTATGCAAAGTAACTAACAGAGATAAACTAACGAATGAATTTTTATCACAAGTGAGTTAAATAAATAAATCTATATATATTATGCTTATTAATTGGTCTAATTTTATTAATGAATCTAATAAAGTTGTTGGATATGCTATTGTAGAAAAAGGCTATATGCCCTATATACATTCACATCCAACTGATGAAATATATAATTTTATTAATGGAATAGGTAAATTATATATGAATGGTAAAATTATTATAGTCAATTCTCCTGAAAGAATCTTTATACCAAAAAATAGTTATCATGCGATGACGGCTATTACTGATAGAGTTGTATTAGTTTATGAATTAAATGATGGACCTTTTGAAAATATAGAATATAATTGGACGACATCTAAATTATAAAATTTTTTTAACTCTACTTTTTAATTTAAAATAATCTACAATTGCTGTATATCTATACTTTCTATTAAACATTTGACCTAACGACATTTGTAAATAAAAATATTGGTCTATACTCATTATATCTTTATTTTCATCATTAAATTTAATAAATTTATTACACTTTAAAGGTATGAATCCTCTTGTGATCCACCATAAACCATTATTTGCATAAAAATTTATTTCATCAATTACTTTATTAAATAAAAAATTATATGTTGAATCATATTCATATATTTTAATTATTATATGAATAGGAAGTATATTCATATGTATTAGTATTTTAATATATTTAATATATTAATGACATATACTATTGAGTTTGAAGGTAAATCTAAAATACCTATTTATGGTAGATATACTATTATTACTGGAAAAACAAAAAAAAAGAAAAAAAAGAAAACCCCCAAGCCAAAACCAAGTAATATACCAATACCGGACCCTGTACCAACATCTTATAGAATAAAACCTACACCAAATCCAACAGCTCCTAGACCAACAGCAATAATACCTACACCTGATACTATTATTCCTACTCCTATTCCTACTCCAATTCCTACATCAAGTCCTATTATACCAACTATAAAACCTACTACACCTATACCCATCCCAATTATACCTACTCCTGATTATATTACTCCAGTGCCAACTATAGTGCCTTCTCCTACACAACCTCCTTCGCCTTCACCTACAAAACCGCCTATGCCTTCACCTACAAACCCGCCTACGCCTTCACCTACAAAACCACCTACGCCTTCACCTACAAAACCACCTACGCCTTCACCTACACAACCACCTTTACCTTCACCTACAAAACCACCTACGCCTTCACCTACACAACCACCTTTACTTTCACCTACTCAACCACCTTCACCTTCACCTACACAGTCACCTACAAAAAATTCTAATACTATTATTCCCACACCAGTTAATCCAAATCCTCCATCAGATCTTGTATCTAAATTAAATAATTTATATAACTCTAGTGGCATTTTAATTTCTATGTTTGATTTAGAACAAGTAGATAAAGATAATATATTATATCCTCCTTATGCTATTCGCGAGTTTCAACAAGATTATAAAACGGGACAAAAAGGTAGAGTTATATCATTTACTTATTTAAGTAAAGCTATAGTAAACAATAATAATCTAGTAAATTTATTATGGACTGGAGATGGACAGATGGTAAATCCTTATTGGTTTATCATATTTGATACAACTAGAAAAACGAATAATATACTGTGTAGTTTTATTAGAGATGGATGGACTACATTTAGAGATATATTATCTAATGATGGCAATTCACTTCCTTCATGTGGTAAAATTATAACTGAGTTAACAGATAAACAAAGTGATATCTGGTGTGCAGACCCTGATGATCCATCTAATTGTGATATAAATACTATAGTTGATGAGGATGTAAGATGTAAACAAACAATAGAAAATCAAAATTGTTGTTCGGCCAGAGGGGGTCCAGGTCCAAGATGTTTTAATAATAATAATGCTAAATTTATTGGTCTAGGGAATCCAAATTATGAAACATTTAAAACAGATCTAAGTAACTATAATAAATTATTTGTACCAAATGGTGACCAAGATTTTTGTAATTATTCTAAAGTAAATGATAATAACTTTGATGGTTGCTGGAATGAAGTTGTTGTTAAATCGTGGTTATACAATCAAGATAGTCCTAGTATAAATGATGATCCTGATACAATTAAAAATAATGATACACCTGGATGGAATGATGCTGATACTAAAGAACAATCTACAAATCAACCACTATTAACTTTTGGTGTTATAAAGAAAAATAACCAAGACATTAGTGAATATGTAAATATGTTAAAAAAAAAATTAGATAATACAAACTTTAAAAATAAAATAGTGGTATTTAATTTAAGAGATAGACAGTTTGAAAATGTATTAATCACATAAAAATTTTATTATATTTTTAATAAAAATAATTTATTAATATATGAATTATACAATTAATTTTGATATAGATTCTACATTACCAATTTATGGTTTATATACTATCAATGATAGCTCACCAATTCCATTACCATCACCACGACTAC
>JAAHTH010000979.1_pt1 | contig 19449 bp, 15 predicted proteins | sample 6116091 | NCBI WGS metagenome assembly JAAHTH01 (sample SAMN13939990, study PRJNA603662) | sponge metagenome | isolation source: marine sponge | host: Mycale hentscheli | place: New Zealand | collected 2006 | reverse complement strand
TAAATCAAATACAATGAAACAATTAATTCTATTTGCATCAGTGATGCTAACCCTTACAACCCTAGCTCAGTGGGAGACTGAGTATTATGTAGATGACTTCGGTGATAGGACCGGAGAGACCTTTGAGTTCTTCGATGTGGTCGGTGTCTTCAGTAACTCAGCCACCACCAATAGTGACTGTGGATTCTTTGTCAAGCACGACAAGGATGCTGAGTCATACACCATCTCAATCTATCCATACAATAGAAAGTCAAGAGAGAGTTGGACAAGCAATACCTTTCAAGATGTCAAGCTCAAGCAACCATCAGGAGACGTTGAGACACTTAGTGCATTCTGTTATAAGAAGGGGCAGATACTATTCTCAGAGGAGGACTATCCTATATTCAAGGATGCTATATCACAGAGCGGTGAGTACACACTCCTTCTAAAGTACAAGGGTAAGTATAGTGAGTCTAGCTACAAGTTTAACTTTACAATAGACTAGAGATGATTGAGTTCAGAGACTATCAGAACGATATCATAGCCAAGGGAACGGAGGTCATAAGAGATTATGGCTTCCTATACCTAGCGATGGAGGTTAGGACAGGTAAGACACTGACGAGTCTAGGAATTTGTGAACAACTGAATGTTGAAAACGTTTTGTTCCTTACAAAGAAAAAGGCCATCAGCTCCATCACTAGTGACTACACCAACCTATGTCCTGTAAACTTCAGCCTATTCACCATCAACTATGAGTCGATACATAAGATTCCTGATGTGAGATGGGATGTGATTGTATGTGACGAGGCACACTCGATGGGTGCATTTCCTAAGCCAAGCAACAGAGCAAAGGCAGTAAGGCAACTGATAGCTAAGCACGACCCATTTGTCATACTACTGTCAGGAACACCTACACCGGAGTCATACTCACAGATGTATCATCAGGTGTATGGTATACGCAAGAACCCATTCAATAGATACCCTACGTTCTATAAGTTTGCTAAGGATTGGGTGAACGTAAAGCAGAGAAAGATTAATGGTAACCTCATCAATGACTACTCGAATGGTAAGAAAGATATCCTAGAGGCTATTAAGAAGCACACCATAAACTTCTCTCAGAAGGACGCAGGCTTCGAGGTGGATACAAAGGAGCACGTACTTAGAGTAAAGCTCAGAGATGAGACCTATAGGCTTGCTAAGAGGCTTGACAAGGACCTAGTTGTAGAGGGTAACGAGGAGGTGATACTTGCAGACACACCCGTGAAGCTGATGTCAAAGCTACATCAGATATACTCAGGCACCATAAAGTTTGAGAGCGGTAAGTCGATGGTACTAGACCATACAAAGGCTGAGTTCATACGTGATAGATTCAAGGGACAGAAGATAGGAATCTTCTACAAGTTCAAGGAGGAGCTGACCGCACTGAAGGATACCTTTGGTAAGGAGCTACTAACCACAGAGCTAGAGGAGTTTCAAGATACCGATAAGAGTATAGCACTACAGATAGTGTCGGGACGTGAGGGTATATCTCTACGTCAGGCAGATGCACTTGTATACTACAACATAGACTTCAGTGCCACATCATATTGGCAGAGCCGAGACCGAATGACAACAAAGGATAGACTGAAGAGTGATGTGTATTGGGTCTTCAGTGATGGCGGTATCGAGGATGATATCTACAAGGCTGTATCCAAGAAGAAGACATACACGGTTAACTATTTTAAAAAGGAATTCGTACATTTGTATGGATGACTGAACAACAAATTCAATCAAAAAGAATCAAGGAGTTAGAGGCTCAGGGATACTATGTTATCAAGCTTGTTAAGACAAACAAGAACGGGATACCTGACCTGATAGCCATACCACCAAACTCAAACGTCTTGTTCAGCGAGATTAAAAGACCCCAAGGGAAGGTGTCTAAGTTACAGGAATATAGACTAAAGGAGCTAGATGAATATGGATTCAATACGGAAATTTATAGAGGCTGAGCAGATTTATTATGACATAGATGCTGATGTAATACTGAAGCTAGCAGACCTAGACTATGAATACTCAGAGGAGATTATACTTCAGCTCGATTACTTTGAGCCTTGCCTAAATAAACAGAACCACTTCTCTCAGATTGTTGGAGGCGTGGTGAAGCACGATGTTCCATACTTCTTTGAGGTTGAATACATAAAAGAGGAAGAGGGTCTCACCACATTCCTATCTATAAACGAGATAGACTGTGATGGGTACCTAGATTATATTAATTCAAATCAAATACTAATTAAATGCAAAGATACAGACGAGACCCAAGCGAGATTGGAAAGCTTAAAGACATCATTGGAGTTGTCTTCGGAGTAGATGTAGAAGAGAAGTCTAGAAGGATACCATACCCATCTGCAAGAGCAGTGTTCTCAAAGATATTAACATCTAGAGGTTATAATCTTTCAGAGATAGGAAGGATGCTAAATAAAAACCACGCTACAATTATTCATTATAACAATGCGTTAGAGTCAGACATACAAACCAACCAACAGCTACGTATTAAGTATCAAGAGGTTCAAGATATGTTTGTTAAGGATGTGGACCCGATACATAAGCTATCAATCCTCGAACTAAAAAAAGAGGTAATCTCTTTGAGAAAACAAAACAAAAAACTATATTTGGAAAAGGAGGCAATGATAACTGAGGTCGAGAAGGACCAAAGATATGTTGATATCTTTGAACTGATAAGAGATAGGATAGGAAGCCGAGACAAGAATGAATTAAAGAACCACCTAACAAGATACTTCAATGGAATACACAAGTGATGATATACAGAAGGCTATCTCAAGTAAGGGGTGGTCAACCAAGCAGAAGACAGATGAGCTACTAAGGATGGACTGCTGTATGTACGCATACCTAGGCAGTGACTCCAAGAGAAGTGAGATAGAGGAGACACGTAGGTCATCCAAGAGAATCTATAAGGCTATCAAGGAGCTAGATGAGGTGTTAGGTAACACAATCTTAAACGCCATAGACTCCTGATGAGTATATCAAAGGCAGATAACGATAGGCTCATTCATATTAACTTTACTATGAATGAAATCCACGACTCTGCCGATTCGATATACGAACATCTAATTGATAGAGAGTATGCTCAGGTCCTAGACCACATCGAGAACCTTCAGCTTGTACTAAAGACACTAGAAGAGACGATAAGAGATGGAGAAGAAGGTATGTAGAAGGTGTAATGAGAACAAGGGACTAGATAAGTATTGGTCTGCAGGAATAAAGAACGGTAAGAAGCACCTACGACAGACCTGTATCACCTGCTATCGGAAGGTAAAGAAGGACTATAAAAAAAGAAAGCGAGAGTGGTACAACAACCTAAAGAAAAACTTGAGTTGTGATGAGTGTGGATACTCTAATCTCACACATAAATCCTTTAGCTCACACGCTTTACAATTTCACCACTATGAAGATAATAAAACGTTTACTATAGCAGATGGAATATATATAGGGTACTCAAGAAAAAAGATTACCGAAGAGATTAATAAATGCAAGGTGCTATGCTCACGTTGTCACGCAGAGGAGCACGATAAATCAAATTAAATATGTCAAACAATATATTAAAACAAATTACAGAAGACTTCCCTGATGAAACATTCCTATATCCCACAGGATATGAGGACTGTGTGGTAGGCCTTGAGTACAGCAATAACATATTGGTAATGGATGCCAACAAGATAATAGACAAGCTCATCAACGAGGATGAGATGACTGAGATAGAGGCTCAGGAGTTTTTCGATTACAACATTGCCGGTAGCAAGGGAGAAGGATTCCCTATATATATCTACATCCCTACTGAGTAATGAGGTTTGAGTCCGAGGAAGATTTGAAGAGAGAACGCAAGGCCATTGAGACATTTGTCAATGTGTTTGGTGGCTCCGCTAAGAAGCTCGGGCCTAACGATGTAGACTACAAAGTATTTGATAAGGACAATAGCTTAGTCGCTTACGCTGAGGTGAAGGGTAGACTGCGTGTGTTATCACAGGCATACCCTTTACCGATAGCGATACGTAAGTTGGTAAAGCTATGCGACAAGAGACTGAATCCTGTGATGATATGGGCCTGCGATGATGGCATCATCTACGCCAAGGTAAAGGATATATATGGTGACATCAGGTGGGGTGGTAGGAAACCACGTCAGGGTGCAGTCAATGACGAGGAGCTGATGGCTTACTACGACAAGCAGCGAGCCTTTAAGTACATCAGGTATTCTTAGATGACTTCCTCTTTCTCCTGTTCTTCTTGCTAAGCTTTGACTTCTTAAAGCCATCGGTAGCGTAGTATAACTTCACCTGCTTATCGGTAAACATATTCCCACTAGGGCTAACATTCTTATTCTTTCCTATCTTTCTAAACGGCATATCTTATTTATTAAGGCTCACTCAGGTGAACCTATTTAATTTCTCTTGCGACCTCTACCTTTTCTTCCTCTTGAATTTCTACCTCTCGAGCCTCGACTACCTCTACTTGAGGAACTGCTTGACTCCTCCTCGTCCTTCTTCTTTCTTTTATTAACCTCAATCGGAACATATATAATATCCTTAGACTTCGCAGAGCCGGGGCGGTAGCTGTATGACACACCTAATAGGTCGTACATATTCTCCTCATACCTATTCTCCTTGAACTTCTCGAAGCTTTCCTCCTTGGCTATACGCTCACCATCCTCATCCTTCTTTTCATACTCCTTACGTAAAGCGGTATCATTGCTATCAAACCAAGACCTTAGTTGGTCAACCGCAGCGAGTGGTGTCTTGCTAGGTATACCAAGCCCATACTCAAATGCTCTTGTAAGGAATGTTTCACCACCACCTTTACCCCCTATCACCATATCGTAGTATGAGCTAGTAAATAGCTGAGATATAGGGTCTGTGTATCGAGACCTAGGTTTTTTAATAGCATCACTATACCCCCACCACCAAGTATCTACCGCAGTGTTAACAGTACCACCAATTAAAGGGAGGTTGTAAAGCTGATTGATACCAAACATTGCCTCCTTATACTGCTCAAGTACCTGCTCCTTATCCAACTGTAGTTGATATCTATCAACTAGTCTTTGGTCTTCATCAGATATTTTTTTACCCCTCTTCAAAGCATTCTTCGCCTTGCTGACACGGTCCATCTGTTCCTCTGTTATCTCATCATCATCGTCTCCTGTTGCAGCAAATGGGTTGTACTTAAATATATTTGCGGTCATAGCAAACAGTACGTTGGCAACGCCTAGGTTTAAGAATAGCTCTCTGTAGTCTTTTGTTGATGGCATCTCCTTCAGGCTACCCTCTGTTACTGCATTTGCGGTGCCTCTTCTAATGTTAGTTGCTGACTGCATAACCTTGTTAAGCTGTAGGAATAGTGTGCTTCCAAACATCGTGAATGACCTTACAATCATATTGCTATCATACTGAAGACCTATCTTTTCTGTAGCCCTACGTGTCTGCTGTGTTGCATTGTAGTCATTAAACCTCTCCAATGCCTCCTCAGGGCTCATACCCTTACGGATATTGTTTCTATATGCAACCATATATCCCATCACACCTGCAGCATCCCCAACAAGTGTTGGTGAGTTAGCAATAATCTTTGCCTTACGACCTAGCCTTGCAAGCTTAGTTCTTCGGGTACGTCCTGAGCCATATGTCGCACGCTGTCCTGTCTCTAGCCCTGATAGGTCAGCAGTCTTAAAGCTCTGACGCATCCTGTTTCTAAAGCTAGCTGACACGTCCATCGCCTGCTTAAATGTTGCCCTAGGTTTTACAAGGGCAACGTATGCAGACTCTAATGTAAATGCAACAAGGTCTGCCGCTGTATCAACGATAGGTATACGTCCCTTGTCTCTAAGCTGATAGTCAGCGAAGGCATTTACAAATGATGTTGCCTGCTTAGGCAGTTGTATAAACTTAAGGGCTAGTGCAACACCTGTAAACTTCTCTTGAAGCTTTGAAAATATAGGATTGTTTAATCTAAACAGGTCCTGCATAGCGTTAGGATTTATAGCGTAACCAACACCCCTTGTCATAATACTGTCTAGGTTTGTTGCGTCTAATAGTTTCTTAACACTAGGTGTGTGATTCATTATTACATTCAGCTCCTTAGTTCCCTGTGCATATGACTTAAACCTTTCCATCTCTGTGATGTGTGTGTCTAGCTCCTGAGTAAAAGAGAATCCTGTTATAGCTATAGGATTCTTAGTATCATTCCTTTCCTTCAATGCTGATGCCTGCTGTGCTGAGAAGACCTTACTAAACTTACCCTGCTGTAATGAGGTTGCTAGCTCAGCATTCTTTTTCTTATCGGTCTTTTCACTTATTGTCTTCACAGGGAAGTAGTTCTCAACATAGTTAAGGCTCACATCATTAACATCCTCATACACCTTGTTGATACTCTCATAGTATGTGGAGCTTAGGTAGTCAACAATCTTATCTACCGCCTGTACTGCAGGTGCTCCAATGAACTCCTCAAGTTTCTTTATCTCAGCCTTTCCAATACCCTGCTTCTCTAATCTATCTCTCTGTTCATCGTTACGACTTATAGCAATTATTCTTGCCGCCTCATCCTTATTTAAAGGAACCTCCTTCTCTATAACATTAGTTGACCCAAGCCTTACATTATTTAATGTGACCTGAGATTCAGTAAGAGTTGAAAGACTATCGTTAAGCATCGTATACAATCCATCTAGACCCTTGTCAATTCCATCAATGGTATTTATGTTGTTGTCAATAGCGTCAGTGGTGTCAAAGTAACCCTTGAGGTTGTTCTCCTCCATACGGTTGAGCCTCTTGTATATGTTCTCAGTAAAGAAGTTACCCTTTCTATCTAGACCATTTGTAAGTGTGCCTAGATGCTTAAGGTAGTTAGCAAAGAATCCTTTCAATACCTTACCTTCCGTTGCAAAAGCTAGATTAAGATATTGTCTTACATTCTTCACAAGCTTACCATCCTTGAGTAGGTTCTTTCTTATCTGCTGCCTCCTTGCTCGTAGCTGTGCATCATTAAGAGGGACAAGTGATGTGCTACCATCCTCGTTAACAACCTCATCAAATAGATATGGATATCCCTCGCTGATATCTTTGTTTGCCTGCTCTCTAAGGCTATCATATATCTCCTTGCGGGCTAGTCTCTTGCCCTTAAGTCGCTCTCTTGATGCCTTTGTCTCAGACTTAACATCTGCTATCACATCATCAAGGGCCTCAAGCTCTTGGTTGTTTATCTTTCCTAGCATATCAAATGCCTGAGCCTTAGCTAGAAGGTCTCGCTCTTCTCTTGTTAGCTGTTCGTTATTATTTACCTTGTCAAACAGCTCGAATATCTCAGCCTCTCTCTCGGTCATCTCCTCTGCCATCTCAGCAAACACCTCAGCGTTACCATCTATAGCAGCCTTGATAAGCACGGCAGCCTGCTTGAAGAACGGTTGGTCCTCTGCGGCTATACGTGCACCACTCTTCTTGCTCTGCTTAGCCTTAGCCTGAATATCTTTTAGGAGCTTCTGAAGCTTTGACTTTCTCTGCTTGCCTCTAAATTTATTTACCTCCTCGAGAACTGCTGTTACTGCAGCCTGATATGTTTCAGGTGTAGCCTTGTCAACAATCCTATTAAGCCTATTAATATCTGCCTGAGAGTATTCTCTTGACTTTGGTAGGGTGTCCTTGATTAGGTTCTTGAGCCTAGTCTTAGCCTCCTGTAAACCAACCTCTCCGGTAATCACATCCTTGATACGCTGCTTGATACCTGCAATCTCCTGTCTAACCTTGGCGTTTGCCTTACTCTTTAGTGTTCTATCGAACGCCTCAACAAGCTGTAGCTTTGTCTTCTCGGACTGCTCCTTATAGGTTGGGTCCTCACGAAGCAGCTCCATTGCCTTCTCTCTAGTCTTTGCGGGTGAGTTTTTCTTAGCAAACTTCGCCACCTCTTCTCGTAGCCTAGTGAACATCTCCTGTCCCTTCACGGCACCGCCCTCGATGTCACCAAAGATTGATGGCATAGTAACGTCAGTATCTATCTCAACCTTCAGTGCCTCATTAATATTCCTAGCCTTGTATCCAATAGCCTGAAGCACACCCTTTATCTCAGAGTCCTTGAAGCCATCCTCTCTAGCCTTATTAATAACTGTCTGCATATCACCCTTCAGGTCAATGCCTTCGGATGCCATAAGCTGTAGGGCATCACCCATATCCTTGACCTCTGCACCCTCAAAGAGCTGCTCACCTGATAGCAGGTCAACACTTACCGCTTGAAGGAACTCATTCAGTGATATGTTCTCTAGCTGTTCGGCACTCAATTTTGATATACCCGTAAGCTTCTTAACGAAACCATACAGGGTGTTAAGCCACTCCTTAAAGTTCTTCTTCTGTGCCGCCTTCACAAACGACTCACCCTTGTCACCGATGGCTGTAGCCAATGCCTCCTCCTGAACGTAGTCATTTATCTCCTGCTCAGTAGCACCATCCTTTGTCATCTGCTTGATGACCTTCTGATACGCAGGATTGTTCCGTACCTGAGCCTCATAGTCAGTACCCTTGATAAGGTCCATACCCTTCTTGTAAATCTCAGGGGCTGACTCCTTAGCCACGTTCATCCATATGTGACCGAACTCGTGTATCGGTGTATTGAAGTTCTCAAGTGATGGATTCAGGTATAGCTTCCCTTGGTACACTGCACCATATACCTTTTGATTTTTCTTTGTAAGCTTCTTTGTTCCTGTCTCCTTTAGTAGTGCATCAAACTCTTCCTGTGAGGTAAGCACCTCCACAGATGGGAAGGTCCTCTTAAGGACTGCTACAAACTTCTCATACGATGAAGCCGTAGGAGATTGTACCTTCCTAGATTTTGATGCCTTCATTGATGCGGAACGCATCTCATTAGACCTTGCTTCCTTGCTTGTTATCTTCCTTCCTGACTTCTGCTTTACTAGACCCGCTAACTTTACCTCAAGGTTTCTAGCTACATCCTTTAATACATTAAAGAACGGTGTGGTCTCTGTAAGTAGACCAACAGCCCTTCCTCTAATATATACAGGATAGTTAGGGTGTTCAGGTAGACCCTCTTCCTTCTGCTGCTCAGGGGTAATTAGTGCCTCGTCCTTTGTCTTTTTAGTTACTTTATTTCCTGCCTTATCAGTTACCTCAAGCACCATAGTCATAGCACCTGCGGGAAGGTCAGCAACAAACTGCTCAGCATTCATCTCTCTGAGCCCTTCTATAGTAATATTATTCTCTTGAAGCTTTACCCCAATACCTGTACCTGCCTTGACATCTCTAGATGGTACAACCTTCTTAAGTAGTGCTGCTCTCTCATCTACTCCAAGCTTCTGTAATCCTTTCATTGCCTGAGATAGCGTCTTAGAGTTTTCAAATACCTTTTTTATTCTAACAAAGTCTTTAGCCTTACTCTTAAGTACGTTCTCCTTCATCAGCTCAAATACCTCCTGCTTCTCAGACTTAGGTAAGGCATTGAGTAGGTCAATAAGGGTCTCTCCCATAATACTATTTGAGTCAATAGCAGATGGCGACATATTATATACTACACTATAGTCAGACTTTATAGCACCATTAATAATCCCTGACGCTGCTTTTTTGTCTATAGATGCCCAAGCTACTTTCCCTCTTAGCCTAGGTATCAATGGGAAGAATGGCCCTCCCATTCGCTTCTTATCAACCTTCAGTTGGTCAGCCATAACTAGACTTATCTTCTTCCCTACTAGGTCCTTTAGACCCATACGTTCTAATCCCTCAATTAACTTACTGTTCTCCTTTACCTCAATTGTTATTATCTCAGCTCCCGGAGCAGGGTTCTCTGCAGTGAATGGGTTCTCTGATATCTCACCGTTGTTCTCTTGTATGACATCATCCAATAGCTTGTTAGCTTCCTCTAACAACTTTGCTTTAGCCTTTTCAGAAGTAGCCTCAGCCTCAAGCTGAAACTGTGCACCCATATCAGTGAGCTTAGCCTTCAACTCCTTGACCTTAGCGTTCTTCTCCTTACGTGCCTCGGCCAACGTATCCTTTCTTTCTTTTCGCTCCTTGTCCTTGGTCATCCTGTCTGAGACCCGTCCATCAATTGTCTTTATCTGCTCCTTAATCTTAGTCTCCTTCTCCTTGAAGCTATCCTCAACCATCTTAATAGCACTACGGATACCATCAGCAGTAGTGGTAGGCATCTTAACCTCATCATTAATCTCCTTGAATCGTTTAGGATTCTTCTTGATTAGTTCCTTCTCAGCCTTTGTTACCTTGCTGCTTACCTTCTCCTTGGCAGCCTTGTCCATCTTCACTGCTATCGCACGAAGCTTAGCGTCAACACCTGTCTCCTTCTTCGGTGCTTCTTTCTTAGGTGCTTCTTTCTTTGCAGCTTCATCTACAAATCTAACCGTGCCTTGAGCACTCATTAGTTTTGATACAAACTTCTCGGCCCCTGACTCTGTCTTGTATGTTTTTATTACAGGTTGATTAGTAGGGCTTGTGTTATCTATAACCTCATATAGTCCTGTACTCGGGTTTTGAAAAACATAATAAGTTCTATCCTCTTCCTTCTTAGGTGCCTCCTTCTTAGGTGCCTTCTTCTTTGGAGCCTCAACCTTTGTCTCAGTCTTTGGAGATACCTGCTCTTGAGATACCGCTTCTACTACAGCATCTGCAAGCTGTTGGTTCTGCTTAGCTGTTAAATTACTGAGCCTGTTACCTAATCTTTTTGCTCTGTTGCCCTCTATTATTTCTGATAGCTTGTTGTCAAAAGCCTCTTGTATCTGTTGTTTATTTACAGGGCTACCTTCAGGCACAATAACTGTAGCCATAGCAAATCCCGGTCTACCACCTTTATCACCTACTTTTACTTTTGACCTATATGATACCTCTGAGCTTCCATCTTTTCTTTTAGTTATTCTGAAGCCATCTTCTTCAAATGTTTTATCACCTCTTGCGTCTTTAATAGATTTACTCTCGGCTTCAGTAGTATTACTTGATGATAATGTTTGATACCCATCACCTGTTCCTGATATTATAACCTTAGGATTAACTAATGGTGCTTCCTTCTTAGGTGTCTTCTTCTTAGGAGCCTCAACCTTTGTCTCAGTCTTTGGAGCGGGACGCATACCTACAACCTCACGATATAAGTTCTCGTTCTCCTTCTTTATCTTTTTCTCAAAGGGTGTTATCTTCTCCTCAGTCTTACCCTCAGCACGCATCTGTACCTTGGTGTTCAAACCAACAAGGACATCCTTAATCTCCTGCTCAGACATCTCCTTGTTATTATATCTATCCTGCTGCTCCTGTGTTACCTCAGGGACCTTACCCTCAGTAGCTGTCTCTTTCTGAAATGCTGATGCCTGCTCGGTGATAGGTGCTTCCTCAGTAGTCACCTCTTCAGCAACCACTGTCTCAGCTACAGGCTTACTCTCCTCCTGTGTCTGTTCTATCTGCTCACTAACCTCAGGTGTAACTGTCTCAGCAGCCTCAGCAACCTCTTCCTCAGTGGTAGCAACCTGCTCCGTCTCAGCCATCTCCTCAGGTGTTACCTCTTCCTTCGTCTCGCCCTTCTCTTTAGCGGCCTCTTCCTTGATGGCCTCCTTCATATCCTTACCTGTACGGTAGTCATTAAAGGTTCCCTTGTATCCTTCCTTAACAGCGGTCTCATACTCGCCACGCTGCTCGTTTGCTCTCTTGTGTGCCTCGGTAGATATTGATGTGATGTCCTCGTCAATAATATCTGACTGACGCTGTAGCTCTTTTGTGGTACGCTTGTCCTTGTTCTGCATTGCGTCCTTGATTTCTCTCTGCTGCATCATCAACGCAAGTATCTGTCTCTGTGACTGTGAGTCGAACTCGGAATTTATCTCAGAGGCCTGCCCTATCATATACTCGTAGTCAAGCATTGTCTTGTCTGCCTGCTCCTGAGTCATTGGGTCTTTAGGGTCTGCAGCCCTAGCTTTAAGGTTCTTCTTCTGTATCTCTAATATCTCAGGGTTACTTCGATACATCCTAAACAGGTTATATGCCGCAGGGCTAATCTCTGCTATCTTATTGCTTCTGTTTGCAGCAGTAAATGCTGAAGGCATACCCATAACGAAACCACCAACTGCCTCCGCTGCTGCTGCGTGACCAACCTCCTTTAGGAACTCATAAGACATCAAGTTTCTCTCACCCTTATCATCCTTTAGTATGGATATCGACTGCTTGAAGTAGTCCTGACCCTTTGCTGCATCATATATCTCCTTACCAAACACCTCAGCAATCTGCTGTGCAGCTCCCGTCTCAGCCTCTGATGCTGTAGAGCTAGCTAATAATATACTACCACGAACAAGCTTGTTCTTTACCTCCTTCTCAATTATCTCAGTGAAGGTTCTCTTGGTTCCCTCCTTTGCTATCTGCTTACCGCTTGATAGACCAAGCTTCTTCAGTCCACCTAGTGTTAATCTACCTACAAGTGATGAGTTGTTTAATGCACCCCTAAAACCTGCACGCTCTAACGCACCTATCACTATACCTACAGGTAGTGTAAGTAATAGTTTCTCGTTCTCAGATACATTTGCAAACGCAGGGTTGCTCTCCATCTCCTGATTTATCATATCAGTACCCATTGCCATAAATGAATACATTGAGGCACTACCCGTCATCATAGCAGGCATAGAGCGTGCCAATCCAAATAGTCCCTCTGTTACTATTGATGTCCCGGGTATACCAAGGAAATCACTTGTCTTAGCCTTCTGAACATACTCCTCTGTTAGGCCTGTACCATCAGCGATTGCACCACCAAAAATTCTTCTTATAAGCGGTAAATTATCTTTCTTGAATTTTTTTCTATCAACATCAGTTATATATCCCTCCTCATACTCATTGTAGAATGCATTGTTTATGTTAGCGGCTAGGTCAGAAGCTAGACCTATTGTTCCTGATAGTATATCTCCAACACCATAACCAAACTCACTAATTATTGTGGCAGGTATAGAGCTTATATCACCCATATCCTCACGCATACTGCTATAGTCATTGTCTTTAGAGAAGGTACCGTTCATTATGTCCTGACCTACAGTACGCTTCATCATATCGTTCTGTAATATTAGCTGTTTATGTTTTGCTTCAGTCGCTTGATATGTCTTGTTATAGTTGCTAACTCTTTTTTCTATGGATTCAGCTAGATTTTTATAGGCATCACTCTCAGGGTTTAGATTCTCTAGCTCCTTGTTCAGTAAAAATATATTATTCTCTTCCTTCTCTCTGTATTTATCAAGAGCATTTAAGTCCTGAGCATCTTTCTCCATCTTATTAGATACCTCACGGATGTATTTTTTCTGCATCTTAGCCTGAGTCGTTGCGTCTTTTGTTGACTGATACTCTAGTGGCATACCCTTCAATGCCTGCTCTACAAACTCTTGGTCTGATATCGTGTCTGCGTAATCGTTGTATTCATTTACTAAAAACTTCTTAAGTCTTTTAGCCTCAGACCTTTCTCCAAACGTAGGGTCTAAGTTAAACTCCTCTACCTGTCCATTGGGGGCAGTAACCTTCATAGCGTCACCAACACCTGTCTCCTCAAACTGAAAACCGTATGGCTTAAATCTAAGTCTCATTGTAGGTACAGAAAACTCCTCCTCACTATCAATTATATTTACAAATCTCGTCTGCTTTATTGCTGCATCAAAACCAACGTCAGGAGGCAACATATTAGGGTCATAATACTCACCATTTACCTTAACAAAACCTGCGTCTTTCTTTAGGTTATCCTCGTACCTCTTTACCTCAGCATCATATAGAACCTTTGCAGCCTCAGGGTCTGTTCCTATAGCGGATAAATCAACATCAAGTCCCTCTGTTGGCCTAACACCTGATACGACCTCCTCAAAGGTTGTAACCTCAATAGGTTTACCATCAGGTCCTGCACTAAGATAGTTGGTCTTCTCAAGCTCTTTCTTCTTTTGAATTACTTGCTTCTCAATCTCTGATGTCTTCTCTGTAACATCCTTGTCTAAAACTATCTTGTTAAGCTCAGACTTAGCCTCTGACTCTAACTGATTTACATATAGTCTCTGATTTTCTCTTCTCTTCTCTAGGTCGGGGTCGTTAAGATTAACCTGTACCATTGGTCCTCTGTTGACACCTCTGATATCAAAGTCATCATACTGCCTAACCATAACAAGGTTCTCTTGCATCTGCATCTGCTCTTGCATCTGCTTAGGTTTAGGTGCAAAAGGTTTTGACACATCAAAGAAGTCAGCAATTTCCTGCTGCTCAGCCTTTTCCTTAATAACATCAGTATCCGATGGTAATCCCAATGAAGAAGGTTCCGAAGGAGATACCGTATCTTCTTTTTTTTTTACAGGAACTTCCTCCTGTACATCAACCTCTACAGCCTCAACACCTGATGGTGCGTATTTTAAATCAAACTCTTCTCTAGTCTTAGTAAATAATCCATCACGAGTGACAACACCAAACACCTTATCCCTATATGCGGGGTCATTGTATTTTGCCTGAAACTCTTCAAAGGATTTAGTATAGTAACCGTCTCTACTTAGTACGTTAAATAACTTTTCTAATTCGTCCATTGTATTTATTTATTTACTCATCTAATTCTGCTGTTCCACCAACTGAGGTTTGAGCCTGCCTCTCAAAGTTTTCTGCTCCAACATTAGCTTGAGCAGCTTCCCAAATAGCTTTGGAGCTTCTAAGGTTTTCTCCTACCTTTTCATTTAAGCTATATAGTGTATAGCTGTCATTGTCTTGTAGCTCAACTGTCATTCCAAAGCCTGATATCAGGCTTTTTAGCTCAGGGAAGTTTAATTTATTATTACTAATCCTGTCGTTCATAATAGTTGTTACCCTCTGCCAAGCGTCTTTACCCTTAGCCTCCTCACTAGGACCTCTTTCTCTAGTCAGTGTTTCTTTGATGTCACTTCTTTTAGCATTCTTAGATATGTTAGCACCCTTAAGAGCCTTCTTGTAGTCTTTAATACCAAACTCTGATGATATACCACTCACGAAGTCAACAATGTTTTGGTCTCCAAACTCAAATGATACAGGGTTTTTATAATCATACACAATATCTACACCTGTATTACTTCTACTTATGCTTGTGATTGTACCTTGTGCTGTCTGCTGTCCTCTTAGGTTAGTAAGAGCAGCCTCAACCCTTCCCTTGTTTCCACTATATAGTTCTGCCAATAGGTTTGCTGTGTTAGCATTAGCTTTGTTTGTTGTATAAGCATTCTTATCTTTTTGGCTTGGCTGAAACCCTCTCTGATACTGAATCGTTCTGTTTAGTCCTGCGTCTACACTCTCTGCAATCTTCTCACGCATATGCTTAAGCAGTTTCTTCCCTGACTCTGACTCAAAGTCAGGCATTGCTATACCACCCTCAGGCTGCTCAGGGTTTGGAACCAAAAGTAGTGTGTGGTCATTTTGTTCTGCAGGGTTTCTTGTAAGCTGTATAAGCTGACCGTCAGGTCCATACTTAATAAAGTCTCCCAACGCACTCAATGCATTCAATGGGTTGCTCTCAAACTCAGCAATAATCATATCGTTCAATGACTTCTTAAAGTCAGGCATATTACGAACGTCATCAATCTTTGTGGATGCACTACCACTCTTTTTTAATGTCTCAAACTTCTTAGCGAAGTTATCAACAATCCTATCAACAGCTCCGCTTGAATCAAAGCTATCCACCTGAGTGCTCAATGCAAACGCTAACTCCTGAACGGTTCTAAAGTCTGATGGGTTACCACTCATCTTAACTGTGTATGGATTTGTTACAGGGTCGTATGGCTTATTTGGGTCCTTAGGAACCTTCTTACCTATACTAACCTTTCCTGTGGTAGGGTTGATATATGGCATCGTAGATGTTAGGTTTCCAAAACCTTCAACCTCACCAAGTAGGAATCCCTCATACATCCCGGATACTCCTGTCTTTGCTCGTTCAGCATACTCACCATACTTCTCCTGATACTTTGACATCACATCAAATACCTGTGAGGTTCCATTCTTTAGATTCTCTCTACCTGTTAGGTAGTCTTTCAAGCTAAGCTTTCCTGACTTAAGAAGTCGTAGCTGCATCAACTGAAAATCTTGTGCATCAGAGGCATAGTTAAGTGAGTATTCAGACATACCCTTATGCTCACCCTGAGGTGCGTCAGATAGTGTCTTTCCAAACTCAACTGATGCCTTATCAATCTGAGCCTTTAAATCATCTCTCCTTTTTTGCTCAGCCAATAGGGTGTCAGTCATTGACTTACCTATTGCATTCCAATTTATTTGGTCCTCAGCACTCCTCTCCTTATATCCGTAGTATGTTGCCATATCTTAAGATGTTTTTGTTTTATCTAAATCCTCTTCATTCTTAGGTATTAGGTAATCAAAAGGGTTTGGAGTACCTGCTCCAAAAGCTTCCATTTGAGATAATATTTGTTGTGTTTTTTCAGGGTCATCTATTGCCCTGTTACCGCTTTTATCGGGCTTATACAATTCAAACATTCCTGCACCCTGTCCTACAGCACTGATTGTGCTATCCATACCTTGTTGTATGGCAGCATTACGAGCCTGCTGTGCATCCAATGCTGCCTGCTGTGCTCCCTCAACCTCTTGAAGATTAAGCTGCATACCTACATCCATAAGTCTTCCCTGCTCATCTAGCTGTAGCTTCTCAACAGCCTCAAGTCTTTGAGTCTTAGCGTCTCTTATATCTTGCTGCTGCTTAGAGCCTAATGCTAAAGCTGCTGCAGCACCACGCATACCTTGGACACCAAGCTCTTGAAAGCCTGTCATCATCTGCTGCGTCTGTGCGTTAAACATCTCACGCTGTCTCTCGTATGGGGTGTCGCTGACTGTTAGTGCGTCATATACATTTACATCGAGTCTCTTACGAGCCTCCTTCATAGCCTTTGCCGCCTCGGCATTGGCTTCCTGCATCATCTTCTTCTGTTTGTTTGCCTGTACAAATGATGCACCTGCTGATATCGCTGTGGTCGCTAGACCAATCGCTGCTAATACGGCCATAGATATTTATTTACCTACAAAGATAATAAATTTAAGGGAAAGATTTCATCATCTCTGTCTCCACCGCAAAAAGCTCAGTGGCAGTGGTGTCTGTGTTGGTAAGTTTGAACTCACAGTAGTGCCCTAATATCCCGTGTGACTCAGCAATCTGATTCTTTATAAACATAAAGTAGTCTGCCTGTCCCGGAGGTATAGCTCCAACAGGTTCAAGTAGAGGTTGAGTATCTACCACAATCTGATTTACTCCCGCAGGAAGGTCAATGTTTATTGCTGTAACCCTACCACAACGAGTAGGTGTTGAGCTTGCACCGACAGGTGACGGAATAAAGTATAGCGTATCACCAACACTCAGGATACTACCGATAGATGTGTTGACATTGAAGTTTACCTCTACCGCTGTAGGTGTTGTTGAGTCTACGCTTGTTGAAGAGCTGATACCATTCAACGAACGAAGTGGATACTCGTCTGCTCCCGCAGGTGTCGCTCCTGTGTTTCGCATAAATGCAAACCACGCCCCCTCCTTCTGAACAAACCAATCAGCACTGATTGTTCCTGTGGTCTGTTGGTCTGAGATAAATGTCCCTGACCACGCTGAGTCAGACTCAAGCATAATGGTCTTGAACAACTTATTCTCTAAGGGTTGCTCATTTATTACACTCGTTATCGTAGAGCTATACTGAACATCATAGTAGTTGTTCCTAGTCTCGTTTGTATTGTGACGATATAGGTCACCACCCTTGAATGAGTACAGGTAGTTGTTCATACCTATCATCATATCAGGGAAGTATGAATAGAACGATGGGAATCCCTTCGTAGATTCACTGTATGTAAGCGTATAGTTTCCTGTCAATCCTGCCATCTCTTATGAATAATAATCGTGAATAATATATAGGTAGTCACCACTGCTTCCGCTAGGCATCACAAACAATCCTGTCACCTCAGGCAATACTATCGGTGAGGGTGTGATGTCTGCACCTACACTTGGAGGTGTAGGGGATGCAGCCGCTGATAATAAACTATTGATACCAAGTACAGTGTTAGGATACAGTGTACTGCTTCTTAGGTACATCAATCTGTTTCCTGTGGCAGGGAACTTATAGTCATCACTAGGCGGTATCGCATTACTGATAACACTAACCGCTGCTCCGTCTGCAGGTATAACTCCTCCTCCTTGGAAGGATTCAATTGTACTGTAGTCAGCGATTACAAATGGTCCTGTAGCTGAACCTAATGTTCTAAATGCAATCTGCTTAGAGTGTAGTGGCGATGTGTACGTACCATTTACCCATCTATATTGATTGTGAATAAACTTGCCTGCGTCTGCAGGGTCAGTGATACATACGTTAATTATTGTTAACTCATCTCCTGATGGACAACCAACAGTAAGCTCAACCGTTGCAGTTGCTTTTCCTCCCGGTGTCGCAGGTATCGCTGTTATTGTTACATTACCCTCAGTTGGTAGAGGTGTGTTCTTTGTAAACAACAACGGAGTTCCAACACCTTCTGCGGTTGCTGTTACTGACGAACCTGTATATGACTCAGCTATACTAACAGACGCTCCTGACGTTAGTGACGTTACGTTATATGTAATCTCACATCCTCCAACGTTCTGACCGAAGTCAACAGCAAATGTCAATGCCTCCTGTTCAGTCACTGTAACAGTCCTTGTAACACCACAGTTATATACGACCTCCTCTGCAGGAAGTGGTGTAGTGTTAGAGCTAAGAACATACTCATTCATATATGGGTCAAAGGCTCCAAGCTTCTGAGTGTTAGGACTACCGATGAATAGGTCTCTAAACCAAGAACGCATACCAATCTCTGAGATTACGGTAAGCTGCTCTCCTTGTCCTGAGCCTCGTAGCTGTAGTAATACCCCACGCTTAGCGTCTGTAAAGAACTTATTGAATCCATACTGCACAAAGCTCTCAGGGTTCTGACTGATGCCATACTCCTCAACCCTTGCTATCTGTGTTCCTAGTACCTCAGGAACTGATGTGATTGCACTTCCTGCTGCAGCGTCAGATAGAAGGTTCTTACCTGCAAGCACGTATGATATCTTATCCTCCTGTAGTGTGAGTATATCTGTCTCTCTACCTGATAGAATCTGTATTGGACCGAACACCTCCTCAAGGTTCTTGAAGTTTAGTAGCCCAAGATTAAACTCATTTAGGTTGTTGACATTTGTCTCAGTATTAAATACACCACTGTATGTGAGTGCTGCAAACCTATCAGCCTCCTGATAGTCCTCAGCAGATGTAGAGAACGCTCTCTCACCTAGGCTGAATGCCTTTCCTTTTATTGAGTCACGGATGCGGTAGCTTTCTACGCCATTACCATATGCGTAGCAGTTCCCAAAGTCAGTGTCAACAATCGCAGGTAATGAGCCTGTCTGTGTCTGCACATTCCCTGTATGGAATCCTGTCGCTTGGTCAATAGCATATGAGTCAGCACCCTCAAACCATAC
>JAAHTH010001555.1_pt1 | contig 19463 bp, 16 predicted proteins | sample 6116091 | NCBI WGS metagenome assembly JAAHTH01 (sample SAMN13939990, study PRJNA603662) | sponge metagenome | isolation source: marine sponge | host: Mycale hentscheli | place: New Zealand | collected 2006 | reverse complement strand
GCAATCTGTAAGTCTTTCTGAGTCTGAACCTGAAACTTTAGTTGCCATAACTTATGTTAAGATTGCCACCTACCGGTATTCATATGATCTGTTAATTTTTTTGATATATCTGAAAATTTATTTTCAATTGACTTACTACATCCATGTAAATCATTAATTAAACTTTCACTTTCTAAATATATATCATTCTGAGACGCATCGTTGTCTAAAATTAACTCTTGAAAACGCTTAAATTTTATAATAGTTTTTTCTAGTTCATCCATAACTAACTCATTTGTTTCATGAAATTATTTGCAATTTCTTCATATGACATATTATATGTATTTTTCGCCCTATGAATCCACATTAATATTTCTTCAGATTTTTCATGCAATTCATTCGGAGAAATATTTCTATCAAATATAAAGGATTGAAATTTTCTAAATTCTTCTACTGCTACATCCGCACTATTTGCCATAATTTACCCTTGTCATTTTTTCTAATTTACATACTACTGTGATATGAGAATTCTTCAAAATTAATTTAGTGCCATCATTTTCCGTAACATGTAAATCTGTATTAGATATTTCAGGTAAATGATGAACACTACCAATAGATATATCATTTATATCAAATTTTTTGCCATTGACATGACTATTGGTTGTGGATCTTATTATTTTAAATGTATTCACAAAAGTATAGTATATATTATAAATAGATATTTTTAAAAAAAAATGGACATGATTAAATCATGCCCATTTTTCCATATTATACAATTAATTATGCATTCGTATAATTTCTTTCCAAAGCAGCAACCAAGTTAATTGCATTCGTAGTTGAACGAGCAATTGTACTCGTTGCGATTACATATTGTGCGGTATCCAATCCAATAGCAACTGCTGTTACAGGTGCATCAGATCCAGAAGAAGCATTTCCTCTTTGAACATTTCCATCATAGTCATAATCAAAATTAGAAGAATTAATGCCTGTTGTACTACCCGTAATTGGATTGTCTGAATTATCCTGTGTTATAATAGCGTCTTGGGTTCCAAAATCACGACCTGTATTATCGCCAGCATCGTCATTTGTAAAGAATACTTTAAAAGTTCCAGACGAGTCATTCTTTAAGTTGTCATTGAAACTAATTGTACCAGCAGCAACGAATGGGAATGTTCTTTGAGTTCCAGTGTCATCTGTTAATTGTAGTCTGTTCGTATCTGCGGCCAAGAAGTTATCAATATACACACCACCTTGAGTAACTTGATTTGTTCTTAATGTATCTCCAACGAAAAAACATAATTGTTCTGCAATATCTCCACGAATAGAACTGGAACCTTGTGGTAATAACGAATTAATATTATGAGTACGAGATAGTGCCCACTGTGTAAATGTGTAAATTTCTTCAAGTGTACCAACACCCGCAGATAAATTATCTGTACTATTATCAACAACGACACTAAAATTAAAGTTTGTTCCACCAATATCTCTACTCACTGGGTTATCAAAGTATGCGATACTCATACTAGAATATGGAGCTACACTAGCAGTTTTTGTTGCCAATGGATCGATACCAGCACTTGCAGTTGTTACTTTCAAATCAACCGCGTTAGCAAGTGGTAGAGCGAATTTTCTCGTAGTTAATGTAGTTAAGTTCTGTTCAGTTAATAAATCATAAAAAGCGTATGTTTTTTGATCCTCACGCAAATAAATCTTATAAACCGATCTATAATCTTCTGTATCAAATCCAGAACCAGATCTAAAAATCAAAACTGCTTGATTAACAGGACCAGGTAATACAACATCAATTGGTACAGCTTCACCAACCTTGAAAGATGATGTTTGTAAATAATAAGCTTTATCAACAGCTGCATCATCAAAATTACCAAGAGTTGTGATATTCATCCACTCTTCTTCAGAATTACCACCACTATCAGTTTTGGCCCATCCACCATCTCTAATTAGGAATTTACTACCACCTGTAAAATCTTCATATGAACCACTAACATCCCATGTATTAATTAATTCAAACTGTTCAGATGTAATAGAGATCATCGGAAAATTAAATTTAATCAGATTTGCGTCATCTCTCCATTCTTCTTTGATGAAAGAATATAGTGCTTGCATTGTGACACCATCATCCGATAAATTCCCCGTTTTATTTAATTTTATTACTTTCGTTGAACCCGTAATAAAATCAACTTCGGTTCCCTGTGTTAGTAAATCTGGATCTGTAATTTTTGCCATAATCGTATATTATATTATTATAATAATAAATATTACGAAAAATTTTTTAATTTAGATTTTTTTGATCATATTAGAAATATTGTTAGCTTCTTTTATAATAAAAGGTTCTTTCATTTCAAATGATAAGAAATTTTCTGAAAAATTATAGGATTTAAAATCTAATTTATTTATTTTTTTGTATTCACTATTTTCAAAAATTTTCCAATCTGTACGATTTAACAGTTTATCTTTAATATCGGCTAAAGAATTAACTTTAGTTTCATAATAAAAGTGTTTTTCTTTAAAAGATTTATCATCAGATTCTTTATAAATTCTCCAACAATCCCATTGTTTATTCGTATAATGTCTACATCTCCTTGATATCAGAGATTCTAGACGTTTGAATTTTTTAAACGATTTAGAGTAATTTGAATTTTTTGAATTTTCCAATTCTTTTAAAATCAAATTTCGTTCAAAATTTTTAATTTTATATGTTATATAATTATATAAACCATCTAATATATCTGTTATTAGTATAATCGAATTAATATCCATTTTTCGATTAGTTAATAACTCTGATTTAATATCATTAAAACATTTATCTTTATACCGTTCTAAATATTCATCTAACTCATTCATAACACAAATATATATATTTTATGACATTGAATTCCACTTATCTTTTAATGATTTTTTAAATTGATTTTCACCATCCGACATTTCACTTTGTAAAGACATACCCTCTGAAGAATTACTGTCAAAAATTTCAATTTCACCACACCCAGCATTCATTCTAGTTGGAAATGTCATTCCATCGGGACCAAATCTATTTTTCATAATATGAATTCTAGCAGTATTTGCAGTTTTATCATTAGTTTTTCGACTTAGACTCATAATGAAATCACACGTCATAATTTTCTTATATGAATCCGCAATTGAACCCGCTTCAATAACATCATGTTCCAAAGATCCCCTACCACACTGAGATGCTGACCAAATCGGAATTTGCAATTCTCCAGCAACAGATCGCAATTCCTCGTAAATATCACCAGCAGATTGATATGAATTAGAACCCCTTACAGTTTCAAATGGTTTTAATATGTCTGCATAATCCACAACAATAACATCTGGTTTATTGCCGAGCAAAGTTAATCTTTCAGCATGATTTTTTAAACTATTCGGTGATACAGTTTTCAGAGGAAAATATTTAATAAATAATTTGCCAGGAACATCTTTTATTTTATCTTTAACTAAATCTACATTTTCTCTAATATTTTGAAAATCTATACCAGTAAAACAACTGTCATATCTAAGACCAACATAATTTTCATTCAATTCAAGTGTGAAGTGCAAAACAGTTTTACCTTGTTTCATCGCTTCTACACCAATCTTTGATAAAAGCCAAGATTTTCCAGATCCAGCGGGTGCTGCAATAATACCCAATTCGCCAGGACCCAAACCACCATCCATAATGGTATCAATTTCTTGCCAATTAGTTTTGACAGTTTTTCTGGACATCACATGCATTCGGGTATCTATTTCATGAAAATAGTCATGTCCAATGTTTCTTTCCATACCAGCTTTCAGTGCTGAGTCAACCTCACGTTTAATTTTATCATAATTTCCATTCGCAAGATGTTCTACACTATCATAAATTGCATTTTTAAGTTTTTGGTTTTTACAAAATTCCAAAAACTGTTCCTTTACAAACAAAAGATCTTTATCTTTCATTTTTTTGAAAATTAATTTCAAACTATCAATCGTAGATTGTTTTCTAACTTGATCTTTTATAGATTCAATTTTTACTTTAAAAACGCTCAAGGAAGGTAACTCTTTATATTTAAAAAAATAATCAATTATTTCAGATACAATCCATCTATGGGAATCACTTTCAAAAAAGTCCGTTTCAATGATATCACTGATCTGTTCTGTAAAAGAACGATCTGATACAAGTGCTGATACACATTTAATTTGAAATTCTAATCCAAATTTTTTAAGATTTTCTACTTCTTTTTCTTTTTTCATATTATATAAGTTTCATGTCAATGTTCGTATTGTAACACATCAACACAATAAGTCAATTTGAATAATTATTTAATTTATTAAAACATTCATTTAACCAAATTTGATAATTTGGAATATTATTCCACATTTGATCTTCGGTTATTAGTTTACTAAACACGATTCTATTTAATTTAGATATCTCACTATCAACAATTTCTTCGATCCTCAGTTGTGTAAATGTTTGTATTTGTGTTTCTTTTAGTTGCATCAATTCATAATTTCTCTCAACTACATTTTTATTCTCCAATATATCATTATAAATTTTATATTTACCTTTATTATTTTCAGAATAATTATAAATTTCATTTAATGAATATTCTTCAAGTTCTGATAAAAATGGAAACCTTTTTAAAATTGTTTTTAATCCAGCTCCTTTTATACCATCGATGTTGTCACTTTTATCACCCTCTAATGTTCTGTATAAAATAAAATTTTTACAAGAAACACCATATTCATCATAAATTTCATTACAACCATACAATTTCTTTTTTGTAGGACTCCATATATTTACATTGTCATTCGCAAGTTGTAAAAAGTCTTTATCCGCTGACATTACAGACACTTTTTTATCTTTAAATTTATCAGTGCATAAGTATGCAATTACATCATCAGCTTCTATATTATCAATGGACATTGTTGTGACAGGTAATGTATCTAAATACTTAATGGTCCGTAATAATTCTTTTTGAAAAGATTTGTTATTATCTACCCCTGAATCATCATATGTACGATTCAATCTAAAACTGGTTTTTCTACCATTTTTATATTTTGGGTATATCTTCCTTCGTTTTTTAGATCCGCCCTTTCCATCAAAAATAATAATGACGCGTGTAGGTTTTAATAATTTTATAGCATAACCTATACTTTTTAAAAAGCTAGATATACCACCGGTATGATCTCCGTTTTCATTCATATTCGGTGAAACTGTCCATCCACGTATAAATGTATTATATGCATCAACCAACAATACGCTTGAATTTTTATCACGTGAAACGCCAGAATTTTTTTCTTCGTTTGATACATTCTGGAAAATAGACCACAATCTTTGTTTATTTTTATCCATAATTAAAAAGACGGGAATTTAATAATTCCCGTCTATACTTTACAATTTATTTTAGTTGATGTCAACCATTTTCTTCATTTATACCAACATCTTCATCCGTTGATATGGTTGCATCCTCTACGATTTTACTGTTTGGATCTTTATACTCCATAATAACACAATCACATATTTTTTTATAAACTTCGGTTTTAAGATTTTGATCACTTTCCATTATATTTACAAAATCTTTACTTTGAAATTTAATAGGTTCACCTTTATCTGGCTTATATGTGTAATATGCTCCACCCTGTGTAACAAGTTTGTTTTCTTTCATTACTTTTATCCAGCTAGCATAATCAGCAATTCCAGAATCATAGTATATATCAAACTCGGCTTGTCTTTGTGGCGGACCCATTCGATTCTTTGTAACTACAGCTTTACATTTATTACCAATAATTTCAGTTCCTTTTTTAAGTTTACCTATATTATTAAGTCTAACACGGACAGAACAATGATACGGTAAAGCTTTGCCACCTGAAACAACATATTTATCTCCAAATGCCATTGCATTTAAATTCTGTCGTAATTGATTAGTAAATACTGTTAGAACTTTTTGTCTACCAATCATAGTAGTAATCTTTCTCATTGCTTTACTAATAACAATTGATTTTGTAGTAGCATATCCATCTTTACCGTGTTCACTTTCCTGTTCAGTTTTACAAGAAGCCGCTGCAACGCTATCAACAACAATCGTAAGTATACGGTCTTTATTTGACTTTCTTACTACTGCAATTATTCGTTCCATATTTTCAAATATATCTTCAACAGTTTCTGCTTGAACATATACCATCTTTTTAAGATCTACTCCCAAACTTTTCCAAAATTCAGGAGCTGCTGCATTTTCAGTATCAATATAAACCGCTACACCATCTTTTTTCTGTGTATCGGATACAATGTGTGCAGAAAGTAAACTTTTACCAGTACCTTCTAAACCATTAAACTCTACCATTTTGCCAACTGGCAATCCGCCATTTTCACGATTACTTATTGAAAGATCCAACATTGAAGACCCTGTACTAATCCAGTCTTTAACATCCGCTGGATTTTCATCTTCGTCTAGGAAATACGCAACCTTGCCAGTATCTTTAGAGGACTTATTAAGTTCATCTGCCAACAAACATAACAATTCATCTCTACCATTTACATCTTCGGATTTTTTATTAGATTTTTTCGGCATATTTTAATTTATTCTAAAAAAGGACAGTGAGTATTTCACTCACTGTCCATTCAATTATGCATTAAACAGTTTGTCAAATGCTTCAGTAACATCATCTGTTGATTTTTTAGTTGGTTTAGTTTCAACAGTTGATTCTTGTTTGTTATCTGAACTGTATTCAGTAGGAGATGTATCAGAAACAGTTTCTTCTCCTTCAGGATTCAAATGGGTTTCCATTTCAGTTTTAAGTTCGTCGTATGAAGGTTCTTGAAATACTTCTGTGATATTAGTCTGATTCTTGATAGACTCAATCATAGATTTATTTGAAGTATCAAACGCGGGTGTAACATTTGGTTTAACTCTAATCGAAGTTTCTGGGTAATTTTTACCAACATCTTCAGCAGTTTTGAATTCAACCACGATATCCCTACCGCCTTTAATTTCCGTAATATCACCGTAGTCTGGATCTGCAATAATACTAAGCAATTCTTGGTATACTTGTTTACCGAATCCCCAAAATCGGACACCCTCGTCTTCTTCACCTCTAACGATTACAGGTACGAATGTTCGCATCTTCGGTTCCAAATTGCGACCAAATTTCCAATCTTCTTTATCCCCAGTGGATTTCAAGTTTGATGCAAATTCAACAATTGGATCTGGTCTACCGAATGTGTCGGGTGACAAAAATGTTTTTCCGTTTAGTCCATAATGAAACTTCAGTTCAATAAATGGATTTTCAGGGACGAATTTATAAGGTACGATCCTAACAACTTGCTTACCCGGATTTGGTTTCCAAATAATCATTGATTTTGAGTTATTGTTGCTAAGTGAATTTAAACGATTTCTAAGTTTACTAATATCTAGTGCCATAATTATTTATTATTTATTATTTATTATTTATTATTTATTTGTTAATTTAATCAATAATGATTAAGATAAAACACGTTTGTTAAAATGTCAATCTATTATAAAAAGAATTTAATTTCAATTGACTTTATTAATATAAAACACATTTGTTAAAATGTCAACTATAATAAAAAGAATTTAATTTTGTTCTTTTATTGTTTCAACCGACTTTATTAAGATAAAACACATTTGTTGAAATGTCAACTATAATAAAATGTTTTTATACATTTACTATAGATAATAATTTTATATGAATGATTTTTACACCGGGATTATTTGTTAATATAATAGAATTTTGATACAAATTCCAGCTAAGTTTAAATGACTTATCAAAAACACCATCGTTTTCATCCTCTATCAATCTATTCATAGCGTTTAATGTATACAATGTATTTGTTTCTTTTTTTCTATGAATACTAATTGTATTTTTATGTTTTTTATTCAAATTGACTTGACTTTTTTCAATATTAAATGTAATATAAATATCATTAGGAACATTTGTGTTTGAAAAAATAAATATTTTTTTATCTATTAAATCAAAATTTTTTATTATGTCTTCAACATCCTTAGTATAATTTTTATCATTGCTAAATGTACATAAAAATTGTTTTTTTATTAAATTATTCATATTTTAATCTTACTAAAACTTACTACATCTGTAGATTCTATGTTGAAAGCAAACTCACTACCGCTACCAACCTTAAATTTCGCGTGACTATATTGGGGATCAACATTTCCATTATTAATTTCTATATCAAATAATAAATACATTGATACTTGATAATGCAATTTGTTACCGCGAGTTTCAGATATTTTAAAAATTAAAAGTGGTAAATCTTTATGATCGGGATTATTGATTTTATTTTTAATTGTAGTTTTATATTCAGATCTGGTTCCTAGATTATATAAACCAACCCCCGTGAATTTCCATAACGGGAACGAAATATTATTTCCAAAAACTGCCTCGGATGATAATTCAGATGTTAAATCAGTAACTATCGTTCGATCTAACAATTCAGTGGAATCCTCATTTTTTATTGATCTGATCAATTCATTAATCCTCATTAAAGCTATATGATTCGCTCTGAAGTTTAAAACCGGACCTATTTGTTCTCTAGTTATAACCTTACCGGTATCCAAACATCTTGGGGCACGATTCTCATTTACATCATTTATATTTAATACAGCATCACTAAAAATTTTCCATGTGTTCTCTATATTTTCATCTATTAATAAAAACAATTTTTCATTAATTGGTGCGACATTTAATATTACACCTCCAATTTCATTTTTGCCCACATTATTTGATAATTCTTCTATATAGTATTTAAAATTAGATTCTTTATACGCATTATAGAAAGATTCCATTTTCGAAAAATTACAACTTGTGATTGGAATATTTTTTATATTAATATCTCTTTCATTCAATGAATTAACTTTCTCTTCTTCAGAAGGTTCTTCGATCGTCAGTTCTTCTTCAGAAGGTTCTTCGATCGGCAGTTCTTCTTCAGAAGGTTCTTCGATCGGCAGTTCTTCTTCAGAAGGTTCATCTTTGATCGGACTTAAAGCCATAATAGAATTTTCATTGGAGATTTCAAATTCCTTTTCTATTATAAATAATTCTCCATTTTCTCGTTCAATTTCTTTGACTGGGATTCTTGTGAAGATATTATATAAAGATGAAATTGTTGAATCTATTTTTTTTAGAAACCATTTATACCCCCCCTCTAAAACACTATATAAATTTTTTATAATATTTTTTAGATTATTTAATAAATTTCCAAGTCCGTTTTCGTTTATTAAAGAAGTTGTACTTTCATCGAGGGAAAGTTTGTTGATCATATTTTGAAATCTTTTTGTGATTTTACCTAATCTACCCCCACCAGCTTTCAATGAAACTTGTGCAAATGAAATATTTGTACCTTTAATTTTTATTAAACCGCCGATGGCATCTAAATCGTTTTCGTCTTTGATTTTATCTAATTTTACCAAAAAATCACTGTGGTTTGTACCATATATTAAAACTACATCTGCAGTATTTTGTTTTGATTCATTATCTACACCTGTTTTATTTTTTAATATTTCATAATATTTTGAGATAGAACCGTTAATTGCATCGTCGTATGGGCCGTTAATACTAAATAAATTCTTATCATTCCCACCAATTGTATTGACTCGTTTCAATAATTCTTCATCACTTTTTATAACATTAAACAAGTTAGAAAAATCGTTTGCCCACTCTTTTGCATCTGGTTTTAAATCAAATTTATTTATAACTGTTGTATCACCTCGTTCTAAAAATGGTAATATTAAAGGTAGAGTTTCAAGAACAGGTGTATTGGAGGAATTTAATTTATCTACCAATTCTTGAGCTTTTGATAGATTTTTATCATTTTCTTCTAAAATCTTTATGACACATTTGCCGAGTGATTCATCATAATATTGTTCACCCACCAATTTACCATCTGAATTGTACCAATTTTTACCGCTACCGTACATTCCATATGTTTCATAATTATTAACAACTTCATCTAAATCTAAAATATCTTCGGATGATAACGGTTCTCCATCTAAAATAGAATATACTGCTTCAGAATCTTCTTCTTTTTCACCTTTAGATCTTAAATCCAATTGATCATCGTTTATTTCATCTTCTATATAATCATCAAGTGTTAAATTTTCATCATCAATTGCTGTCTCATCTTCTATGTCGGATATTGAAAGTGAATCTTCATCTCTATCTTTAAATATATTTGGATCTTGTTTTTTAGGATTTTCAACGGAGTGTGTACCTTTGTTTACCGCACGATCTCTATATTCAGAATTTGGAAATGTAACTAAGATCCCACTTTTATTATAAGCTTGTCTTTCTGGGAAATTACCCTTCTCAAATAAAATGCTAGTCTTTTCTACCACTTCTTCGATTGAGATCCCATTATTAACTAAGTATTCCTGTAATAAAAAACAAAAATCAAAATCTTTTAAATCAGGGACACCACTTTTTAATCTATTATCACAACAAATGTCATTTATTAAACAAGAAAAATCCATACTTTATAAATATAAATTTTTTAATTAAAAATACAAATCAATTCATTGTAATTTTTACCAGCATAAGACCTTATTTTGAAAAGATTATTTTTGAATATATCAAGTAGTTGGATAATATCTTCACGTTTCACTTTTTTAGATACATCAAATACAACCGAATCGTATACGTATAACAAAGGTGACATTTCTTTATCACCTATAAATTTGATACATTTATCCAGACTGTTTATACTATACTCGGTCTCAGCAGATTGTATAATGTAAGAAAACAATTTGTTTTTATTTGCATTTTTGATATGATTTTTATTTATTTTTCTTTTATAGATGGGCGTTTCAACATAACCATTTTTCAAAAAATCATTCCAATAAGATTTCTTTAAGTCTTCTGTTTTTTTAAAAAATTCAATATCTAAATAACAATCTTTAATATCACCATATAAGTTAATCATTGTTAACTTTTTAGATTTTAATATATCTTCATCTAATATTTTAGTTTTACCATAATACTTTTTAGCTAAGTGCTCGTAGATAGTTTCGTCAGACGGGATATCATAATTAATTAGTTTACTGACAATATATGGGTGAAAACCTATGAAATCTACCATCAAATAATATCCACCTTCATATCTGGATATAAAACTTTTTCTACAACCATTTTCTTTATTTAAAGCAACATAATTGATATTATCAAAATGATTACTAGGTCTGCCTGTTGGATTGTATATATTATATTGAGTATATACCACATCATCATAGGTTTTTGCATTAAAAAATTCACTAAATATTTTTTTATCAACTTTAATCCCTTGTTTTTCGATACTATATAATGTTTCACTTAAAAAATTATTGAAAAATTTAAAACTATATGTATCATACTTTTCATTATTGAAGTTCTTTATTTTAAAAACATCATTTTCAAAATTAGATTGATGACTTGAAAATGGAACAATGTAATTATAGTGTTCAATTTCACTATTTATATGTAATAAATGATTGGTATCCTCTATCTTAATGAGATCTCCAGAATTTGAAAATACTATAGAGTTTATATCTATAATATTTAATCCATCTAAATGATACAAATGTTTTTTCTTATCAATTACAAAAATTTTATAATTTTTATATTTTAACTTGAAATCTTCAAATGTACAATCAACTGTTACGTCTGGATGTGAAAAATTGTAATATCCAATAATCTTCGTTTTATAATCATATACACACGCAATGATTGGCTTATCAATTGCGGGATGATTATGATTAGTCTCAAATATTAACTTTAGATATATACTATTGTCCACTAAAAAATTATAACACTTTATAAATAACTTGTCAACTAAAACCCTCTCCAATATTGTAACGGATCTGTTAACACTGATTCTATACCAAGTATGATTTTTTTAGATTTATTGATAGATATTGTATTCAACTCGTATACTCCAATAAATTTTAAAATATTATCTTCATATACATTCGTTTTTTCACCGCTAATTTTCCAATTAACCTTTACCCTATTATAAAAGGATAAATCAATGTTATTATAATCTTTTAAATTAACTTCTGTTATATTAATATAGTTTTTATTACCAACAAAATATCTATTCACTCTACCAACATTATAATTATTTTCTGTTAGATTTAATATAAAAGGTACTGGAGACTTTATATTAAAACTGTCAAGTCCAAGTTTACTTTTGACTGTATCAGATGTATTTTTTATGTTCATATTAAATAGTATTTAGAAATACGGTCAGGGTGTGTTCCTTTTAGTAGTGCTTTAATATTCGTTTCCCAAACACCATTTGATAATGTGTGAGATATTTCATGTACCATAAAAATACAATTTCCCTGTACATATGGTTTTGGCAAATTATTTATAGCGAAATGTTGAAACATTCTAAATCCAAACATACCTTGTAATTTGAGGTCAATGACAAAATTATCAGCAACATTAGAATACATCGTGGTATTTCTTTTATAGTCCTCATCATTTAACATAGCAGATAATTGTGGTTTCATTGAAGGCGGCAAATTTAAATTATAATAAATATTAGCGACGCCGGTACTAGGCGTATCAATCGCAAATGTCATATTTAATATATTATTATGTGAACCATATGTTTGTAAACTCGTAATTTCTTTATTTCCAAAATCACTTACATCTACAGTTGATGCAGATATAGTGTTAGATACATCTTTCAATCGATCTACATCAAGATCAAATCTATCCGAAAAAGACACCTTCGGTAAAGATTTATTTAATAACATCAAATCAAATGTTTTTTCAGTGTTGTCACTAGTAATTAAGGTTTCTAATTTATTATTTCCATCGGAAAAAAGTATTTGTGTAGAATTTTCAGACGATAGTGAAACATCAAAATTTATTTCCTTTATTACATTATTACCACTTGAGAGTTCAAATGTATAAATTTCAGTCATATTATTTAAAGATTTATCAATGATTGTCAACCCACCCTGTGCATCGTTTACAATATCAAATAACCAATAATTATTAACAGATTCATTTATAATTTTTAAAATTCTTTCTAAAAATTGTTGTAAAGTTTTAACTTCTGGATCTTTAACAACATCCATTACAACTTTTCTGCTAATATACAAATCTTTCAATCGACCATACATATACGGTTCATATTTTTTAATGTCACGTACAAGTAGTTTTTTCTGTGGAAATTCGGAATTATATTTTTCTTCTTCGGGATTCTCCAGATTTTTATAAAAATAAGAATTTATTATTTGATCTAAATTTTGACGTTCAAATTCATATTTACCAATTGTAGACCCATTGTATGAGTATTCAGGTCTTATTCGTTGTCCTTTTTCATTTAGTTTACTTTCTCCCAAACCTTTGGATTCTTTTTCTGACCTGGGACCGTTAGATATACCTGTTCTAAAAACTTCTCTACATTTTTTATAACTTTTATATAATGGATCTTCTTTATTGATTTTTGAAACATCCGTAAATGGTTGTGTAAAAAATTTATTTTCATTTTCCGAATTGCTTAAATAACCCGCGAGGGAGGCAATAGTTCCACGATTTATTTTAGGTGCTATTGCATTTGGTATTAATATATTTTTGTCACATGAAATTAAATTTGGATGTGCATTAACAAGTATGTCATAATTTATTTGAAATTCATCGGTGGTGTTTTCATTCAAAAATTCAAATAAAAAATCAATCTTCATCCACATATCATCTAATTTATCAGATCGATCAAAGTCCTTACTATCTATATCAGAATATAATGTCGTACTAGGAACCTTAGCGGGTTTCAAAACGGAACCTTTCGAATTTAGGCTTGGGCGATCACCTTGAATTTTAACTTCGTTAACTACCCCGTAAGATAGAATAGTATCTTTCACATCTTTTTCGTATGAAAAGTTTTTATCATCTAGTAATCTTTTGTTTCTACCAAAAAACACTCTGGTTTCAGGTTTACCACCAAAAAATTTTTCTTTCACTTCAGGTTTTAAGCCAGAATTTTCAGGTTTTAAGTCAAAAAATTGTTCAGAATCGTTTTCTTGTAAACGATTTTTTTCTGTGAAAGATCCAGCTGGAGCACCTGTCCCAGCACTTACGACAAGATTTGGAGCACCTGTCCCAGCACTTACGACAGGTTGATAATTATATGTTTTTGATTCATCCGAAATATTAGTGATACGTTTTATATAACTTTGAAAATTCTTTTTAGCGGATATACACTCATCTAAAAATGGTAAATATATACGAACTAAATCTTTAAAGTTAATTTTATTTTTATCAGTAAAATTAACTGAATCATTCTCTGTTTGTTTTTCTTTTTTTGTAGAATTTGTATCTATCCTAAATCCTTGAAATAAAGCTTGTCTATCTGTTATTTTTACAGTACAATCATACTCTCTACCGTCCTTAGTATTAAAATTGTAATTTGTTATCGGTCCCATCGCTAACCCATAATTCCCATTTGACTTATCAAATCTTTCTATAGCTTTAACAGGATGTTTATATATATCAAACAATGTCGTAACATTTGTTAAATCTAAAAGTGATTCTTTATTGAAAAGGTTCCATCCAAATTCTAAAAACAAATTAACACCGGGTGTTAAGAAAAATGGTGCGAGATATTCAACTTGTGCAATAGAATAACATTTAAACTTTATATCAGCGAATGACATCATTTCACCCGTAGTTTGTATATTAGCCGAAACAATTCCTGGTGGTGGTAAAAAAACAGGCGATGTGTTATTTTGTGGAAAATCTTTATCAATATTTGTATTAAAATTATCTAAATTTCTATATCTAGTATCAATATAATGTGGATCGTTATTCGCTTGATATCCAATTATTGCTTGAGAATCTTGTGTGAGAATGGATTGATTTTCATTGCCGTTTCTTAATCCGAATGCCGAATCGAAACTTTTACCACCATCTAATACAAAACCTTCATATCTTTTGAATTCCCCACCCTTCTTTAAAAATTCAGATGTTGGTACACGTGTATTTTTTGGTAAACCAGTTCCATTTGAAAACAATCTAATCCAAGGAGACATTTGTCCTTTATAAGTATTAACATTTGGATTGTACTCGGTATACTCTTGTCCTATATTATTAGAAACTTTACGTCTTCGTAATTCTCTGACCAAAAAATTAGGAATATTTTGAACCTCCCAATATTTTATTTTTTCTGGATCTTTTTCACCACCGATAAAATCTTCTTTTGATATAAATTCTGCCATAACTTAATTTAATCTTTTAAAATCATCTAAAATTCTAGATAAATTACCAGGTATAACAATTCTTTTACCTGCATCAATTGATAATTTACCTTTACCTAAATTATTCGCCTGTGCAATAATCCACCAATAATCTTCTGTGCCATAATACTTTTTTGATAAACTATCTAAAAAATCATTTTCGGACGCTATTATAAATAAATCATCAACACTTGAGTATATATTTGGATAAAATACACTCTTATATACAGATTTCCCATCATATCTCTGTTCCGTTTTTATATATTGATATCTCATATGTATATTGACTTTATTTTAATCCGTATCTATTAATGTTGGGTTAAAGCTTGGTTGAGTAATGGTGTCATTTTGTTGAAATGGATCCACTCCACCACCACCTGTTGAAGAAAAACCAACATCTGCTAAATCTCCACTGTCACCAAACCTTTCATCTGGTGGTGTCATTCCAAAGTCATTTATAATTAAATTTTCAGAAAAAGTAAAATCTTTTGCATAAGGACCATCACCCCAATTACCAATACCAGTTCTCGGCCTTTCTTTTTCCATAATATTCATACTTAAGTTAATACTCGCTTCTTTTGGGAATTGTGCGAAACGATCACCACCCTTATTTTTTTCCCATTTAATCGATTTTGATAAACCAGTGTGCCAATCTCCACTGATTGATTCTTGTAAAGTTTCCCAAGACGCATCTTCAGGTATTGTTACTTGACAATTAGTTATAACCACATTATGATTTTTATAAAAATCTCCAAGAGTTAATTGGACCATTGGTGGTACTATAAATCCATTCCGACCAGTATATCTAGACGGTCTAGTTAAACCCACTAAATAATTTATCCGTTTCCACATAGGTAATAATTCTTTTATACTACGAGCAACAGTTTTAAAATCAAATTGTAATGTTCTTGTAAATCCTTTATAATGATATAATTTATCAGCACGTCCGAGATATTCAACTGTATCCCATGCTGCTGTATTTTGTTCATTTAAACCCGTTACCGTAGCGTTAAATGGTATGTATTTTTTATTAACTATATCATAAAAGTAAAAATTGATAATATCTGGACCATATACTTCTGTTAACGCATTTAGACCTCTATACTTACTTAAGTCAGATGATATTCCGAGTGAATTAATATGGTCTGTATCATTGGTAGGACTTATTTTTCTTCCTTTTCCAGTAAGATTCAGTGATGGAAATCCACCATCATTTTCCGATTTAATCTGTCTACCTTGTTGAGTTTGATTTTCACTTGTCTTATTTTTATTTCTAGGGTCTGTATCGTTAAGATATTTCTGACCAACTGAATCATTATTTGATTCAAATCTAGAAAATTGCAACGGCCACATCACGTTTCCAGTGGGTCCGCCTCCATAATAATTTCCAATTGGGTTTGCTGATTTACCTCCAAATACATATTTTTCATTGTTTTGACCTACAATGTTTCTCGTACCTTTAGCAAAGTTATCAAATAAATCTTTAAAATTATTTTTAGTTATATCATTAAATTGAGATTTACTGAAATTCTTGTATGATTCCTTATTAACCATCGATTGATAGTTCAATAATTGATCGGATTGAAAAATGTCTGCTTGTTCATTATTATATACAACATCTGTATATTTTTTGTCCGATTGTGGTCTGGACCTAGAGGTTAAAAGTCTATCGGTTGTTGTATTAGAATATTGCATTTTCCCAACTTTATCAGTTCGTTGAGTAGGTGAAGAAGTATTTGGTGCGACAACCAAGGATCTCCGTCCGTCAGGTGATACTTTACTTGTACCACCGAATCTTTGTTGAACAGCACTACTATAACTTGTTTTTTGACCGAATCCTATCGTTTTTAAAAGACCGTCTAATATACCACCACCAGCAGGTGATTTTGGATTAAATATACCACCAGAACCTATATAATAGTCATATGTTTTTTCATCCGCACGATATTTTGCACCCCATGGTTGTTTTGGTGGGACAATACCACCTATTAATGTGTTATTTTGTATAAATCTACCAACACCTTTTAGTAAATTTTTAAAAAATCCACCACCACTCTGAGGTATTAACCTAGAATATCTATAACTATTATATGCATCTGTAGCAGTCTTTCCTCGCAGTAAACCTTTAACATCATATTTACCACCGTCAATTCTCATTACATCGGACGATCTATCGCCACCACCAACTAAACTTGTTAATGTAGATAATCCTAAACCACCACTAGCTTCACTTGCAACACTGCTTCTAGGAGGTGCTGGAGCTGCGGGTGCTTTACCAAGTAAACCACCAATCGCACCTGTTATACTACCTAATCCAGTCCCACCAATTATCCCTGATATTACATTGCTTGTATCTATATGTCTGGTTGGTCTATCCAGTAATCCAAATACACTATTCCTTGCAATTGATAACCTCGGTGAAAATGGATTATACACTTTGGTTTCATCGAATGTTTGAAATCCTTGAAGTAATAATTGTTTTATCTGATGTTTCTGACCAGCTGGAGATTTTAAAAATTTTGATACTAAGTTAAGATCTCTTCTAGCAAAATCAGAAATGGCTGACCATTTTAACTTGGTTACTTCAGACTGACCTTTGTTTGGATTTTTATAATCAAATCTATTTGAAATAGGACCGGTATTATAAATATTATCAACATATGTCGGCGTATATAGAGTTTCCGAATTATTATTATTGTTAAATAACGATTCTAACTTACCGGACCCACGTATATTTATGAAATCTGACGAAGGAATCGTTAATCCGTTACCCTGTATGTTTGATAATGTCGTCGTTTGACCACCATCTGTACCATATCCATTTATAAATGTTTGATCATTTGCCATTTTATATAAATATTAAGAAATTGAAGATGCGATGCCTCTATTTCCACGATTAAACCTTGAAGTGTCGAGTGCTTCATTTACCCGTGTACCATCTAAGTTAATTGCAATTCCACCATTTGACATTAATGTTATTAATTCATCAATCTTATTAGCAATAACTTCATTACTAACTTTTATATCATTTAGAGAAGTACTAGTTTTATTACTATCGGAGCCAGAATCAGAAACATCTTCTTCACCTATACCAAGTGAAGGTATTTTAATAGTACCACCCGGTATTAATCCTCCCACAAAACTACTTTGTATCCAATTGTAGATATCAAATAATGGAGAAAATATCCATGTGATATACTTTGGTAAAAACTCCAATCCTTTCATTATACCCAATCCCAATTTAGATGGAGATTTTCCTACAAAATGTTCATCAATATAATTATGGATAAATTCGAATGGTAGAAATGCTTTAACTATAGCTCCGGGTATTGCTTTTAAATAACCGATAAACCCGCCACCAAATTTTTCAGCGTCCCTAAACCAATGACCAATAAACGATAAAGTTGTAATAATTGGGAAAAGTATTGGATTAATTCTACTTAAGATTGATACGAAGGGCTTAATAAAACTAAATGCTTTAGATACTCTTGAAACAGATGTAGTAACAGATTTAGTAACCCCTGCGAATCCTAATGCCATTGTATATGCACCAGTAATATATTTTACAAGTAATTTTACAAGTTGAACAGGTCCGCTCATCGCTGCAGTAAATATTTTAATTCCACTTATTAAGTAAGGCATTCCTATAACTGCCAAATGCATTAGTGGTTCAACTATTTCTAAAATTGGATCTTGTAACTCTAAGATTAATTGATTGAATTGATCAGTTAAAGCATTTATCCGTGTCTGATTAGATAATTTTAACATTTCTAATCTAGCAATTTCACCTTCATCTTTTGCACGATCTTCAGAGAATTTTAACATTTCTTCATATCGTTTTAACCGCTCTCTATCTTTTTCACTTCCATGACTACGAATACGTTGAATATTTTTTTCTTGTTGTAACATGGATTGTAACTCAGTAACAGACTTTCCTGCCGCCTTAGCATATGCTTCTTGTTGTATAGGATTTAATTGATTAAATCCAACTTCTTTGGTCAATCTAAGAATTTCTTTAGTTGCACCGATGGTATCTTTATTAAATGCCATTCTCCGTACTTCATTGAAATTAATCTGTCTACCTAGTAAAGCACTAGCTTTTAATTCTGCGTTTATGCTAGATTCAAAATTTAAAAAGCTTTTTGCAGTATTAGCAGCAGCAGATAAACTGGTTCCTAACATTCTGGCCTCTGCAGCAACTTTAACCATTTTGCTAGCAGAATCCCCCACAAA
>JAAHTH010000192.1_pt3 | contig 19492 bp, 19 predicted proteins | sample 6116091 | NCBI WGS metagenome assembly JAAHTH01 (sample SAMN13939990, study PRJNA603662) | sponge metagenome | isolation source: marine sponge | host: Mycale hentscheli | place: New Zealand | collected 2006 | reverse complement strand
TTTTTATTATTTTCGTTTTGTAGTGTTGTTAGTGTTATACAATCAGCATTGGATAGGGCAGTAGAGAATAGCAAGATTTGTTTAATTTTTAGAGTACCTCCAAGACCTTGATTATTTAGATACATATATCGTATGTCGCTCCAAGCAGTTCCACTGCCTGTATTCTCTATTGCTCCGTTTCTAAACCTTGTTCCTTCACTCAAACTATCAAGCCTCCATATATGTTTAGTAATTTCCCCAAGCGTATGACCACCTGCTATAGCCCAATCAGAAGAAAAACCAACTCCTGTATTATAGATGTAAGCACGACCATTGGTAGAAGTTCCGTGCATCCTAAAGGTATCTACACCTTCTCCTGTATTTGGCTTTTCATATTCAATAAATAGCGTAGCAGAAGTCCATCCTGTTGTGATACCTGCAACAATCATATTAAGACTACCTGTGTCTTTCCCCCTCGTAACACTTCCTCCCGAATGATTTGGTATGTAACTTGTTGGGTAAGAGCCTTCTTCTAATTGTGCTCCGTATAAAAATACTGCATTGCTACCATCTCCTGTATAAACTGCCGATGAACCATTTATAGATGGTTGAATGTATAATTCAGCACTCGTAGAGTTTGTTGTGTATGTGTAAATCAACCTCAACCAACCATTTCCATAATCTTCTATACTACCTCCAGACCCTGCGGTTTTCTCTTGTAAGTCATAATAGATATTACTACCGCCATTGAGTGCAAGTAGTGCAAGGTATCTACGAGAACCTTGTTTAGCAAATATGGTGAGTGTATATTCCACCCCACTTGATACGCTAAAGGTTTTATTTAAGGGATGGCTGTTGTTTGTGGTATCTTCCGTTAATACTGCGGCATTTGGTACTCCCTCTGGAGAGGTAGCAGAATTATCTGTTATAGTCGCTCTAAAAGCACTCCAAGCACCAAAATACTCTGAATGTGTTGCAGAGTTCGTTCTTTGTGGCTCTAAAAGAAGACTCGGTTCTGTAGCACCACCGCTATAATCTAGTCTTGGTGTGGTTTCTAAGATACCTCCTTTAGCCGATACTGCGCCAGACTCTAAGTAACTTGTTGCAACTAATCCTACTTCAAGTTGAGCGTCTTGGATGTAAACATTTGCTCCCGTTGTAACATTTGTTGAGCCATTAGCATCAACTACATAAACAACACAATTTGAAGATGTTGTTTTATTTCCAGTTACGCTACATCTAAACCAACCATTACCAACAGACTCAATTTTAGCATCTATATTATTAAAATTTATGCCTACTGAACCGCTACCGCTTAAATCAAAATAAGATGCAGAAGTATTTGTTCCACCCGTTACCTGTATTCTAAAAAAGTTGGATGTTCCCGCTTTAGCATATACACTAAATGTTTCAACTCCCGTACTTGAAACCAATTGATTAACTACTGAATAATTATTATCGGATACAGCCTCTAATTTCCAAGCATTGTTACTCCCATCGTATCCCGAAAAACCACTTGTTATGGAAACATTAGATGGGTTTTTTACCCAAGTAGTATCAAAAGAATTGCTTTGTAATAGCAAGTTCTCTCTACCTTTTTCAATTAAACCATCAGCACCTACACGTGTTGCTGCTAGGTTTGAACCTCTACTGAATGTGAAGTCACCACCATCTACTAAAACCTCTTTAAGCGATACATTATCTACCGAACCCGTGGTCGTTCCACTAGGGTAAATACACATTTTGTCGTTATCTTGTGTAGCAGTAAATGTGATATTTACAGATTGAGGTGAAGAAAAATTTATAATACTTCCTTGTCCATCCGTTAAAAAATAAGAAGGATTCCCTCCATCTCTAAAGAAAATTCTAAAAGCACCTTGTTGTAAAGATAAAATATCAAACTTTAATCTATAAGTCTTTCCCGAAACTATTGGTATGTATTGCCTCAATTGTTGGTCTGCGGTACTAACAACCGATGCAACACCTCCGCTAATACTCCAACCCGTACCTAATTCCCAATCGCTATCCGTAGCAAAATCACCATTAGTAACTAACTCACTACCAAGTTTTTCAATAGGCTTTAAGGTTTGTAACCTGCCTTCACTATACCCTTCGGGTTTTAATATTAACGATGCTGCTGCTAATGCACTACTCATACGATAAGATCTTCTAAGTTTTGTAAATATGTGTCTAGTCTTGCTTCAGCACCATCTTCTAATGTGTCTACTGCTGCAATGTAACTAGTTAAGATTTCTTCTTTTAATCCTTCTACTGTAAGGGCTGAACACTGAGCATCGGATAATGCTGTTGGGAATAGCAACATTTGTTTAAGTGGTAATGATGCCCCAATAATATTTTTTATAAAATCCCATCCGCTATCACCAACACTTGAGGTAGTGGCTTCTAAAACTCCATCTACATAAAGTCTATAATTACTACCATCATAAGAAACACAAAACTTATTAGCTGTTGTGCTTCCCGATATTGGGTAAGTGCTACCTCCCGCAATATTGTTGTAGTAAAACCTATATCCATCGGGGCGAACTCTTAACTGAATTTTTAGATTTGGTGAACTTTCTAAAAAAATAGTTTCTTGATTTATATCGGAACCTATGTAATCATTCAAATCTAAAAACCAAGTAAAACTTGAACTTGTTATCATTAAAGAAATATCAAGGTCGTTTAAATCATCAAACTCCCTCGTAACGCTACCGCCAGAGTGATTAGGTATGTAAGAAGTTGGGTAGGAACCTTGTTCCATTTGTGCGCCATAGGCGTAAATTCCCTTTGAGCCATCGCCCTCTCCATTGTCATTTAACCTAAATATCCTTGCGGTTGTTCCCGTTGCTATGGCAGTGCCTACTACATAAATTCTATACCACCCATTACCATAATCTTCAATACCTTGATTAGTATTATCTGTTCCTTCGGTTAGGGTTCCATTAGTAAGGTTTGCTATTACATAAGTATCTCCAAATATTGAATCAGAAAGATCTAACTGAATTTTATCAAACTCTCCTTTTTTAGCAAAAACTGAAAAAGTATATATGTCACCACTAACAACACTTAATGTAGCTTGTGTTCTTACATTACAACCTGTAATCCCGTTATTTTGTATAAATTTTGAACCATTCAACAAACCTTCGGGGCTTATTATTGCGTTGTCAATAACGCTTGTATTATTTCTTGACCAATCACTACCATTAAAATATTCGGACTGCTCTACTGAATTAGTCCTACTCGGCTCAAGTAACAAACTACCTGTACTACCTGTATAATCTATTCTTGGTTCGGCTTCTAACAACCCTGCTTTAGCTGTTGTAGCACCTGACTCTATATAAGATGTCGGAAATAAACCGATTTCTGCTTGGGCGTCTTGAATGTAGATAGAGCCGCTTGTAGCACTTAGAAGACCATCGCCTTCAGCAGGATATACATATACAATACTTGCGGATATATTGGTAGTTATACTACAACGATACCAACCACCGCCAATGTTTTCTATATTTGAACCAATAGGTGTAGTGCCACTCGCACCGATAACTCCGTTTTGCAAATCAAAGAAGCTTGAATTTTTAGGAGCGCTTCCGACTCTAACACGAGCCCAATTTGAATCTCCCGCTTTTATGTACACGCTAAAAGTATGTACCCCGCTAAATGCAGATAAAGATTGTTGAAGCTGACCATAACTACCCGTTTTTGTTAATAGCCAAGCATCGTTAGTTCCATCATATCCTGCTTGTCCTCCTGTCTCGGTACTATTGCTATTTGTCCAAGTCGTATCAAACTGATTGCTCTGAAGTAACAGATTCTCTCTACCCTTTTCAATCAACCCATTAGCAGCTACCCTCGTAGCAGCAAGGTTACTACCACGGGTAAAAGTAAACTCTCTTGGTACAAACCTACTTGAAGATGTACCTTGAGCATAACCTAACAAGTTACCATCTTTAGCTGCCCAATTATCGCCACCTAGTTCTAACGATGCTTTACTCATATGTTGTATAATTTAATGCTGCTGCCATTGCTGCAAACGATTCGTAGCTTGTTGCTCCTGTTAGTATTTCTAAGTCTGCATTAGATAGGGCTTCTTGAAAAATCAATGCTTGGCTAACTTTTCCTTTAAAAGGTTTTGCGATTGTTCCTATTTCCGAAAAGGAAACCCTATCAAGTGTGTCCGCTGAAAATATAGAGCCGCTATTGTCAGTTCCTACCTTTGCTCCATTGATGAATAAATCAAACGCATTGTTAGCGTAACGCAACGCCACCTTTGTTTGAGTGGTTATGTCCGTTACTGAATTATTAAAATCAAAAACTTTAGTGCCTCCAACAAAACAAAATGCCCGAACTTCATTTGTACTACCAACGCTTTGTAATATTCCAATTCTATTATTGAAAGTTCCATCACTCATTGAAAAATAAGAATACTCCGTAGGTAATGTACTTGCCAATGCTTTAAAGTCTAAAAACATTGTACCCTCCGTTGAATTGATTGAAGAAGTTAAACCCGTTTTAGTAGCAAAATCCGCCTCCCTCGTAACGCTACCGCCACTATGGTTAGGTATGTAGCTTGTTGGGTAAGAGCCTTGTTCTATTTGAAAGCCGTAAATTTCTATACTTCCCGTTTCTCCGTTTCTATCGCTATAAATTCTTGTTAACGCATTTGTTGATGTGGATGTAGTTGTTATGAATATTCTGTACCAACCATTGTCAAGTTGTTCAAAATCACCTCCTACAACATTTGTAAGCGTAGAGCCATTCCAAGTCAAATCATTATTGGCGGTATTTATCCCATAAATAAGAGATTCAGTAGCATCAATATTTTTAACAAAGCAACTTAATGTATATGTTGTACCGCTTAATATTGTAATTGAATTATAAACGAAATCGTTACCACCTCCGCTTGTGCCTATTTTTGTGCTATTGTTTACACCTTCGGGGCTAATTCCGTAATTAGGCTCAATGGTTCCGTTATCAAAAACTCTCCAATATTCACTGCCGCTTCCTTGAAATATTTCGGAATATGTCATCAAATTACTCCTACTCGGCTCAAGTAAAAGACTCGGACAACTTGCCCCACCGCTATAATCAAATCTTGGAGAGTCCTCTAAAATACCTGCTAATCCCGTAGTCGCTCCCGATTCAATGTATTCAGTAGCTACTAAACCTTGTTCTACTTGGGCATCTTGAATATAGATGGTTCCATCAGTTACTGAACCCGAACCATCAACTGCTTTTATATTTACTCTAATATGTGAGCCGCTAAAAGTAAAAGATACTCTACTCCACCCATTACCAACATCTTCTATATTGTAGTCAATAATATTTGTTGAGGAAATAAAAGATTGAGAAGATAAATCTACTTTTAAATTAGGAAATGTACTTGCTGCAAATTCAATATAAATTCCATCAGCAGTACCCGATTTTGCATAAATGCTAAATGTTGAAACACCACTAAAAGTTACTCCTTGTCTAATAAACCCATTAGCAATATTTGTATCAAAAAGCCAAGCATCACTTGAACCATCGTACCCCGATTGCCCACTCGTTACACTTGAATTACTCGTTGTCCAAGTAGTGTCAAACTGATTGCTTTGTAATAGCAAGTTCTCTCTTCCTTTCTCTATCAGTCCGTTGCTATCAATTCTTGTAGCTGTTAGGTTTGAACCTCTTGAAAAGGTGAAGTCTCCATCTCCTACAGTTATTTCTTTAACAGATACATTGTCAATTATAATGCTTTCGTTTGCACTTGAAGCAGTATACAATCTATGTATAAATATATCGTTAGTTCCATTAGCGGTATGAGTAAAAACAAAATCTTGATAAGAGGTTGTTAAACTTATAACGCCTATTGTTTGTTGTGTTGCCGCTGCTTGAGATTCTACCACTTCAGCATCAAATGAAGATGAGCCTTTTACTCTCAATACAATTCTATACTGAACGCTATTTGAAAAAACATTCTCTTGGTATATTCCAACATTAGAATTTGAACCATCTATATTTATGGTAGCTACATCAGTAAAAACAACATTAGAAGAGCCACTTGTATATATAGACCAATCAGTACCCCCATCACTATAATCACCATTAGTAACCAACTCATTGCCATATTCGGGAACGGGCTTTATACTATAAGCCTTTCCATCTTTTCCTGCACCACCGCTTGGTAAGAATACTAAACTCGCATCATCGTAAAAACTCATATCTTCTTAAACTAGTGGTGTTAAATCTGTAATTAAACAACTCGTACTCTCTACACTACCACCATCAGCAGCTATACGAGCTGCGAAAGGTGTGGCATATGTTGTCGGAGTATGAGCGTAGTCTGTGATCGTGTAATACTCGTCAAGGTTTGCAAATAAGCCGTCTCTCTCATCCTGTGATGCGCTGTATCCTAACAGCTCAAAAACATCCCCGTGAAAACTACGGTTGGCTGCGCCAGTTCCTCCTAGATCCTCAATACCAAAAGTACCCGATACAGGAGCATCCCAATAGCTTACCAAGTCGGTATTGTTCTTGTACAATCCCAACCTGTTAGAAGCATCTCTCTCTATCTCCCAAACGTACAGGTTGGTAAACCCATCGTCAGACAAGTCAATCGCTGTATTAGTACTGTCAATAGAATAGTTTACAGAATCGTCAAACAACACGACACTGTCAGCACCAGAACCTCCCTGTAATATATACGAGTTGCCTGTAACTCTGTAGGACTGACCTATAAAGAACACGCTGTAATCTGAAGTTAAAGAAGTAAACTCTTCTGTTGACCATCCGCTAGAGTCATCGTATGTGCCTCCAGTCTCTGTGTATTGTAGATACCTCTCTCCGCTAAACTTAATGCAAGGAAGACCCGTTACAGGGTCTGTAAGCACAGTACCACCTAAAACGATTGGAGGCTGTTGTGTAGGTGTAGCCGTAGCGAAGTGTGTTGTTCTCCCTGCTGCTCCTGCCAGTTGGTCGTACCATATCTTAACGTAAGCGTCATCCCCTGCCTCGCAAAACAATTCCAATGCATCTGTGTCTAGCACCCCTCCAGAGAAACTAATATCTTGTTCGGAGTTGTCGGAAGACCTACGCACACGGATACACAACTCCTCACCAGTAGATGGGTTGAATGTAGCATCACCCCTTACCTTTCGTAAAGAATAACCGAATAAAGCGTCCCCACCAAATTCATCAAGAACAGGTGTTGCCTCTAACGGAATGCTAGACGATAGTATGCTAGTTCCTAATACCAGCATTGTTAAACTACCCTACGGTAAGCAATAAGGTATCTTTTAAGGCTGCCACCCGGATCTGCCATTTTTACTCTATAAAAATCACCGTAAATTGTTTGACCAGACACTATATTAATACCTGCTGCGCCCGCTCCGTCTGTACTGTAATCATCACCAGTGGTTGTATACAATGTACATTTTACCTTGTTTCCATCTATAGCACCTATAGCCACCCAATCGCCATCAAATGTTCTGTCTGATGCTACAGCACCTCCTGTTGCTTCAAGTATGTCAAACCCTCCTTGACCGAAGCTCTGTAGGTTATGTTCTGCGTCTCTTTGTAATTTTTGAGCCATTTTATTTTTCTTTTTGCAAATTTACTATTTTTATAAAAGCGTATCCTGCTCTTCAGGAAGCTCTCCACGTTGTCCTTGGCGCTGGCTAATGAGCTTTGACTGCTCAACCGCCTGCTTCTTAACCCTCGTGTCTTTACGATCTTCCTTCATAACATCAACCGAAGTCTTTACCTGACTCTCGATCTGTTGCTCGGCGACACCGTACTCTCCCTTCAGGCGTACAATCTCCATATTCATCTGGTGCTCCATCTGTGCTAGCTGTGCCTTCATCTGGAACTCCATCTGCTTCTTCTGCATCTCCAACTGCGCTAGCTGTTGTTCTTTTTGAACCTCTGCTTGAGCAGCAGCCTGAGCAGCCTGAGCGTTAGATTGAGATTGCATTTGTATGTTTTGCTGAGCCATCTGCTGTTGCTGAGCAATACGTTTCTTCCGGCGTATAATCAATAACCTTTCCGCTTGATCTACATCCTTTATATTTCTAATAGCTATAGCATCTTCCAAATCAATCTCCTTTTGACTTAGCGATATCTGTATGTTTTGCTCTAGGTACTGACGGTCTCTGTCGTTAAGGTCAGTCATCACCAAGATACCAAAGTTATACATCGGCAGGTTGCTGAAGCTGTTCAGTACAGACATATTGGTCTTGCCTATAGCCTTCTCATACACCTTATAGATAACAGATTGTGGAGGAAGGATCTGTAGACATTTTAAGATGTCTTCACAGACCTTCCTGTATAGTACCATACTAGCGTTAGTAACATCGTATAGGGCGTTGTTACCTGCAGCCACAGCCATCTGGTTTACTCCAACCAATGCTTCACCCTTAGGTGTTGTTCCGTCCATCACCTCGTTGATACCCGTAGCGTCACGGATCATACGTAGGTAGTGGTTGTACAGAGCAATAAGCTCGTTGATGTTTCTGATGCTGTTGTCTATCTGGCGTATCGGCGGGTTTTGGAAACCGCCTTCAGGGTTCTTACTTCTGTAGTAGAACACACCCGTCTGTTCGTAGATGTCTTGAATCTCTAGAGGTTGTAAGTCTCCACCTCTACCTAGGTCTACATTTTCTAGACCCTCAATATCAATGATAATACCGTCTGGCTTAGCCTTAGCGATAGCCTGCTGGATCTTCAGGTGTGACAGCTGCAATTGATCTGCAAAGCCGATCACACTAGAGATCAAACTCTTAGGAATCATATTCCTAATGTTGGTAGCCACCACGCTATAAGACATCCTAGCACGAGTTAAATCGTGGATGTTCTTTGGCACATTTGTTTTTTGACCGTAGTTGTAGATGTAGTCAGTACCTATGATGTACACACCGCCATATACTGTAGCGTTGTTCATCTGTACTGGCTCTCTATCGTACACGCTGTTCTTAGGGGTTTCGTAGGTGTTACCCTTGAAGTAGAATCCCATATTACCGAAGCGTGACTGCTTCTTCTCGTATATCATTGGATCGACAGACAAGAACTCAAAGTCCAACACTTCGATAGTATACTCGTCGTAGCCGTAGTTATAACGGCTTAGACGTTGGTCGTAATAGTTCTCCATAAATCGAGAAGCATTATTACCGTACTTGTTCATTACTGTCTTTCCGATCTTTTCATACTGCTCTTCCGAGAACTGATCGCCAGCAACACGCTTAAGCTCTTGAATAGATATACGCTTGATATGACCAGCATACACTAAGTCAGAGAATGTAGGATCGTCTGTAAAGCTATGCATAAAGAATGCAGGGTCTACATACTCCTCGTCTATCCCGTAGTTAGGATCGTTACTTCTCTTAGTAACAGCCATACCACAATTCACCAAGTCCTCAACAGACCTGCGGTATACCCTCTCGTCAAAGTTGTTCCACTTCAACGTCATATTCGTTGCTAGCTGTGCAGCAATCTCGGCATCCGTCTTTATGTTGGTATCTAGAAATATCTCTACCTCTTCAGGTGTCTCCGGTAGCTTTTCTGGATCTACATCTACCTCTAGACCTGCAGCCTTCGCCTCTTCAAACATTTCTTTGTTTTCGATGCGTAGGGCTACCTTCTTTTTCTTGATGTCTTTTTCATTCTGGGATAAAGGATCGACAGCTTCTACCTGTGGGTATCGGTAAGAAGATATAATCTTGTTAACGACAATCTTTGCAAACTTAGGGACGATTGGAACGGGTGTCCAATCAAGAGTCATCATAGTACCGTCACCATTGTTCGGGTCTAGTGAGTTTAGAATCTGTTTGTATATGGTAGTATCTTGGGTTCCGTTGGCGTAGGCTCGAGCATTTTCAAACTCCTTGTACCTGCGTCTGTATAAACTACCCTCGGTGTCTATACCTCCCCACTGAGCCATCAAGGACTTCGCATAGTTTAAACCGTATGCTTTGCTCATCTTCTCCTCAGTACTAGCTAGAGGATCAGGAAAAGCCTGTTGTTTCTGATTATTCATCGTTTCGCTGAATCTTTACCAATTGCAAAGATAATGCTTTTCTCAACGCTGTATTAACTTGCCTTTGCGGAAGAAGGTCTTGTCCTTGTTGTCTGTTTTAACTTTCTTTTTCTTTACCCTTTGTGCGGCAAGCAATGCAAGACCTGAAGATATAGTAAGGTCATATTGTGTACGATTGTCTATACGGAAATTGATCCAATCTTCTAGGGTTCTGTTGAGGTACATAGGCTGGTAGTTGCCGTTTGAATCCATACCTACGTAGTCGTGAATGTAGGACTCTATAGCCTGTGCGTGCGCCTGTATCACATCCTGAGAGTTTGAAGGGATCCCCTTAGTTTTAACAGCTACCCTAGCTGTAGACTTTAGATGTTCTGGTCTATCCATCAGGTATTCATCATAACCCCTAGTCTCAAAATACCTAGCTATACCGTACTTGTTATTCTCTATTAGTATTTTATACCCATAGAATACAGATGCCATAAGCACATCCTCATAGAAGATCCTCGCTAGTGGAGGACGTGATGCGTACTCCAGAACAAACATATTGGACGGGTACTCCATATTGAATTTGTTGTACAGGTGGAACGCACCCTTAGAACCCCTGCCGTCTACCGTAGCATCAAGATCATAGCTATCCACCCCTCCAACACCTAGCCAGTCGTTGCCGGGAGATTTCTTTCCACGCTCCGTACTCACCTTGTTCCTCAGGCTGTCTGGCGGCATCCACGTTACCCTGAACCTACCGTTTACATCGGGCTTGAACATCACAGCACTGTCCTGCTTTCCTCCCGCCCAAACAAAGTTTCCTTTCACTACAGGGTTCGGATATAGATCTTGATTGTATTCTATCTGCTCGTAGATCTTAGCTATGTTGAATAGGCTAGATTTAGTGGAATCTCTAAATGCTTCCTCAGCTGTAAATGGGAACTGTCGGATGGTTTCATTCAGTTCGTTGCTGTCTCCCGATAAGCCTTTTCGCTCATTCTTTAAATAGGTCTTTGCACCTATAGTAATCTCCTCATCGTCGATACCCATCACAGGCTGGTCAGGGTTCTCTATTACTGGGTTTCCGTACCTGTCGAAGAAGCCCTCCAAGGCTTCGTAGGCTGGTATAAAAACCCTATACAACATACTCTTTGTTCTGCCGTTGGCATTCCTATCGTTAGGGTTTGACATATCCCACAGGTCTCTATAGTTCCTGCCTCCCTTATCCAAGGGGTTTACCGTAGATCCTATAATAGCCTTGCCTACAAACTTACGACCCACCATAAGACAGGTACGGTGTATACGCCACACCTCTAGTATATCTTCAGGCTTTTCAAACTTGCCACCCTCATCGATAAACAGCAGCTTGAGCTTCTCACCATCATAGGCATTAGATGTAGTGTTCCTCCAGTTAACAACCGTATTTAACGCCTGACCTTTGCTAGCTGTTTTGTTGTTTTTGGTAATCCTCTTTGAAGGCTCACGGAACGCCAGCTCTTGACGTGGGTTGGTTGTACCGTCCTGTATAGGCTTAAAGAAGAACGGGTAGTGTCTGTACATACCCACCACCTTCTTCATAAAGATATTCTCCTGAGCATCCTTACCTGTCTTAGACATAATCCCCACGGTAACATCGTAGGTTGATGTACCTACATCATCCACCTTGCTGGCAGCAACATTGGTATACCCTGAACGTCTACACTTGGTGTATAGCTGACCGGCACACCTAGGGTCTACAAAGCACGCCTCCATATGGTAATTGATATCTGCTTGAAACTTCAGGTAATACCCGTAGAAGCTGGCATCTATCTTTGACCACTGCAACATCATATAGTGTGCTCCAGTTATGTATATAGGCTCTCCATTGTTGTAAAACCACATCCCCTTGTTGCGTCTTTCAAACTCCTGCTTGATGTAGGGTTCATACTTAGCCTTAAACTCTTTGGGCATATCGTACCACTCATCCATACTACGGATACGAGACAGCTCGGTAGGCATTTCTTGCCTTACCCATCGCTGCTCTTCCTTGGGTTTGTCGTGGTAGAGCACATCCTTTTTATTGGGGACTTTAGGTAGCTGTATCAAGAGGTTTGAGATCTCAACAATATTGCCTTCTGTATCGTCCGGACATATGTTGATGACCATCTCCTCGTACCCCTCTATCTGTTTAAGACCTGCCATTTATTTCGTAACTTTACATTAAATTAACACTAGAACTATGAAAAAACTATTAGTATTCTTAGTTGCTATGTTGTTATCAGCTTGCGGTTCAACGAACTACATCGCAGACACACACAATACTTGTGGGCATATAGATTGCGATATTACAGCTGTTCATCATCATATGTACTAACGCTTAGCGTACTGTTCTGCTAAACCTCCAGAGAAGTCTCTAGCCTCCTCAATGCCGCCAGTCTCTTTAAGCTCCTTGATCATTGTCTCGAGCTTTTGATACTCGGTAATCAACTCCTTAGCATCTAGGGCTGACTCCTTTATGCTTTTGAGTTCCGCCCTGCGACCCGAGCCTCCAAGCTCTGGGTCAACAGGTTTCTTTATCTCCTCGGTAATGTTACGTATAGCTTCAGCCATCGCTTCTAGCAGGTCTTCTCCGGCACGTACACTACTGAATATCCTCTTGCGTCCCATTAGAATCCTGTAGCGTAGATATGATCCATATGCACACGGTACACCTTCTGACCGTCTATCTCCATCTCGTAGTCGGAATTTTTTCTAATCATCACCTTGTCGCCCTTCTTGAGCCCTAGCTCTTGAACCCTTGGTGAGTCGTACAGCACGTATCCGTATTGATTGTATTCTGGCTCTTTGATGGATACTACAATACCAGAATCTGTAGTCTCTTCTAGCTCTTGTTCCTCAGGCTCTAAGAATATCCAATCTGATATAAGCTCTATATCGCCAGTATCTTGACACTTGAAAGCATAGGCTTGAGAGGCGTGTCCGTTGTTTGCGTCGAACCGTACAAAATAAATGTCGTCCTGAATCGTTTGACCGTTACCGTTTCCTGAGATCACTACGTGGTGGTGGAAGAATAGCGTATCCCCAATCTTCACTCGGGTCTTGTACTTTTCTGGAACGGCTACCACTTCGCCTTCCATCTTCCTGTTCTTGAACTCTTCCCACTTAGGGTCTATGTACAGCTTGGTATCTCCTAGCTGTATCTCATCATTGAACGCCTTTGGTAGACGTACAAAGAAATCGTATATACTACGCATATAAATTGAATTTAGTTTCCTTAAAAGTCTAGATCGTACTCAATAAGTACGGGAACGTTTTCCACGCTCTTCCATAGCATAACTCCGTCGTCCGGATGCTTGATGTATACTAGGTATCTTTTTTCTTTGAATTTATGTAGGTACGCTTCGTCTAACACGATAGCATCCACCTTAGACTCTCCAGCCTTCTGACCTACATAGTAAGCCATAGCTTTTAGGGGATCTACCCCTATGATGATTTTACGTATCATTTTATTTTAATTTAAGTCACCGTTACCCATACGGTTGATCCAGTAATTGACATTACTCGGGTTGTCTTCTTGTTCTATTCGGTACGATTCTTCTACATAGGATAGAAGGTCTTCCAACTCTTCTTCGTCCTCTACAGAGATTGAAGAGAGAAGGTTCATCTTCACCGTTACTCCCTCTTCGTCTGGGAGGATGCTCTTCTCCTCCATATCTAAAAAACCTACAGCCATAGCTATAAGAACTTCGTCTTCCAGTTCGTACTTCTTTACTGTTTCGTTGATCGCAAGCATCAGCTCTTGAATCTCACGAATGCAGTCCTTATGACTGTCTTTCATATATATTGTATTTAATTAAGCTATTTTCCTAACCTCTAAGGCACTACCAACTGTTATCGTTGCGTCTTCCCCAGACATTGCTACATTAACAGCTATTTCATCACCTACAGCTAGTTTCTCTGCCCAGTAAAAAGAAACCATACTTTTTGTATTGGTGGACTTAGACCTTACGGCTATAGCTAGCCCACTACCATTTTTATTTAAAGATATAGTAGCCACCCCATTAGGAGTCCCTATCTCTGTTAAATACACACTTACGTCTAGCCTATAAATACCCGCAGTTCCAACTATAACACTACTACTATCACCAGCTATAGCATAATTTCCTGAATCGTCTTGAACAAAAGATCCTGTGGCGGATGAATTATCTATAGCAGCAAAACTTAAATCCGCATTACTTCCTGAAGTGACTGCTTCAGAAGCTCCTTGACGAGCAATAATCCTAGGGAACTCATCTTTAAAAGCTGCTGTGCCTAGCTCACGCTTTACAACGTTGTTGCTATCATCTATCAATAAAACTGTTTCTTCAGTGTCGTCTGTAGCTGGCGCTGCAGTAAACTTAAGATCACCATCAACTTCTACAGCTGTTAGAGATAATTTTAATGCCGAATCGTTGCCTGCTCCATCTTCTACGGCGGTGGTTGATGAGTCAATTCCCCCATCAATCTTTAATAGGTCGCCGAACTTTTCTTTTATCTTTTCACTGGCTAATGATGTGCCCATAAATCTTAATTTTGTACAAAGATATTAAATTCAACGTTATGCCTAAAAGTGAAGTGTCCAAGCTAAAGATGTTTCGTGACTTCTCTGTTATCAAAGACAGATACATAAAGTCCAACGATCTTAAGTACCTAAACCTAGCCCTGCGTGATATGGCTAAGAACTACGACATCTCTGAAGCCGAGATACGCTTTATGGTGTTTATCTACGACCTAGAGTTCTTTACTATAGACTACGCTTCTGACGCTTACTTCTATAGTAAGCGGAAGCTGTTCCAAAGGTTGGTGCGCCCGCTAAAAGAAAAGGGATACATCTACAAACACTTCGATAAGACCAGTGAGATGAATGATGCGCTAGACTATATGTTTCGTGAGGAGAAAGGAAGGAACTACAGGGTGCGCTACGCACTAAGCCAGACAGGTCGATTGGTAGTAAGCAAGTTCTACCGCAAGATGTACGGTGAGGAACAGATCAATGTACCGATAGACCCACGAGCCAAGGGTGGTAAGAGTTGGTAATTACTACATCTTAATGTTTCTATTTAAATATAGGTCTAGGAAACCCCTTAGATCCTCTTGGCTTTGGAGTTTTTTTTGCGGCTGGTTTTTTTAAGGAAAACTCTTTAGCTGCATTATAAGCCGTAGTTGTTGCTTCATAAGGCGTTGCTCCTCTTTTATAAGCGTTTTCGTAAGTGTTGTTATAGTAGTCCTTAACTTTTTTAGGTTGACTCATTAGCCATTGACCTATTTCTGGACGTGGAGTAATACCTCCTTTTTTATATAGCTTTTTTGCTTTCATTATGAATGTTTTGTTTTAACTTTAAACTTAACTTCTAGTGACGCACCTTTATGCGGAACGAAGTCTCCCTCGTGTGGCATAAGGTAATGTCTGCCCTTCTCTGTCATCCAATGATATCCTGATGGGGCTTTTACCATCTCGTGTGACTTACTTTTTTTCGCTTTCATAATACTGATTTACAGCTAATTGCAAAGTTAATTAAAATTTATTCAACAAAATACTTGACTTGTATACATTCTTTGTTTTATGTTTGTAAGAGATAAAAGAAAAATACTATGAGAAAACTAATGATCGTTTTAGCAATGAGCTTGGGGAGTCAAGCTATTGCACAGTTCAAACCACTGGTTGTTGTAAACGGCGTAACTTACAGTGCGACAACTAACACTCCGATACACGTAACATACGTTCAACAAGACTTCTTAGATTTTACACTTGCTGCTGACAGCTTCTACATTGATGTGATGACCATTCATCAGTGGGACTTTTCATCCAGCTTAATCGTTCAGTCTGGAGGGGTGTTTAGCGATGGTATGTACCACCTGCCAAATGGATGTCAAGTTTTTGTTTCTGATGAAACAGATCCCATCACTGGAGATTTAATGATAGTTAGATTGTTTGGATCTGAAGAGTAAATAAGAAGGGGAGCTAAAAAGCTCCCCTTTCTTTACATACCTTTTTTTAAGAATCGATAACCCGGCTTGCCGTAGTTTTCTTTAAACTCTTTGGTTGCTGATGATCTGGCTGCATCATACACACCTTTTGCTTTAGCCATTTCAACGAGCTTGTCGTAATCAGCTTCAACAGATCCTTTCTCTCCGATAGAGTACTTACCACCTACACCTGATTTACGAAGCTCTTCACGGATAGCGTTAGTAGTTAGTCTTTGTAGAACTGCTTTAGGGTCGCCTTTCTTCTTTGAGGTTTCCATAAGCCTTTTAAGCTTTTCTTCTGGTGTTTCTTTTTTTACTGGTTCGTTCTCCCCGCCGTCAGCATACATCTTTACTTTAGTTCCTTTTCCAGCGTACATCTTCATACCGCCTTTGGCGTACATTCCTTTCTTCTTCGCTTTCATAAGTTTGAAATCTTCTGCGGTAATCTCACCGTCTTTATTCTTATCTAGTTCTACTTGTCCTCCAGTGAGGTATTTCTTAAGTCTCATAACTCTGCAAAGATAGCTATTTATTCCTTTTACTATAATCTTTAAAAGAAGCATCAAATGCTGAGTAGTCTGTTGAAGACCCACCAGCGTGATGGAACTTACCCCAGAAGTCTCTCTCTGATATCTTGCCAGAGCTGTAGGCTCCTAGGTCAGCCTTAGGGTGCTGCAGGTAGTTGCCTAGAAACAATACCTTCTGCTGATCAGCTGTAAGCTTAGAAGCGTCTATAGACTTCCCCTTGTATGCTTCCTCTAACCAACTGGGGACACTCATATCACTGCTCTTCATTTCCCTGTATGTTCTATTGACAGCTGTTATGCCTCCTGCGTTATCCCCCGCCTCAAACATAAACAACCCTCTGCCCACACCTTGGGGGACTAGCTTTCCTGACTTATCGGTAATTAATTGCACAGCACTAGGTGACATCCTCTGCTGTGATCCTGTTTCGTGATACGCTATCGCATCCATCAACCTTTCGTAATCTGAAGACTTACCACCTTTCACCTCTATTAAGTGATCCATCATAGAAGAGTAACCACTATCAACCTTCTTCTTTGCTTTGACAGGTTCGCCCTTGTTTTCTTTCTTTATCAACTTCATACAGCAAAGGTAAATATTAAATAGAGTCTATAAAACTTAAAGCTTTATCAATAACTTGATGCATATCGTAGTATTTGTAATCTGCTAGCCTTCCACCCAGATATAGATTGTCCGCTTTGTCTGCGAGTTTTTTATATTTATTATACTTTAAATTATTCTCCTTATTGTTTACTGGATAGTAAGGTTCTATACCTCTCTCGTATTTTCTTGGATATTCTGTGGTGACAACAGTTTTAGCTGTTGTCTTGTACGGTACAAAATGTTTATGTTCTACAGTTCTAGTATAAGCAGTATCAGGATCTGTGTAATTAATATTAGCAGTGCCTTGATGATTTGACTTGTTGTATGTTTTGATCTTAAACATTAAACTACGATAGTCTAAATCTCCGTAACAATAATCAAACAGTTCATCAATCTTTCCTGTATATATTACACTTTTATGTTTTATATCACAATCAAAATAATTAACACCCAACCTTACATCTATACCTTTGAGCATTCGTTCAAATATAGCTGTATATCCATCCTTAGGGATTCCCTGATATTTATCGTTAAAGTAATTGTTATCATAGGTCATTCGTACAGGTAATCTTTTTATAATGTCTGCAGGTATATCTTTAGGTTCTTTACCCCATTGCTTTTTAGTGTACCCGTAAACCAATTTCCTATACATTTTTTCTCCTAAAGACTGTATAGCAAAATCCTCTAGATTTTCTGGATCTTCATTACTTTTAAATTCCTCAAGCTTCTCTTGAACTTCTTTTACTCCGGATACACCATACACTTGATAGAAAGTCCATAAGTTAAAAGGTAGTGAATACAGCTCTCCATAATAGTTTGCTACAGGAGAAAATTTATAAGTGTGAAAATCTGTAAATCTATTAATGTACTCCCAAACTCTTTCATTTGAAGTATGGAAAATATGTGATCCATAGGTATGTATATCTATTCCGTGTTGCTTAGATGTATGGCAGTTTCCTCCAATATGAGTCCTTTTATCTATAACCACACAGCTATAACCTTTATCTGTGAGCTCTCTAGCACATATAGATCCGTACAATCCAGCGCCAACTATTAGATAATCAAACATCACTGTATGATTGAAATATGTAACCCCATAACCTTTCAGCTATCCAAGGTGCTTCATCTACAAGGTGAGATACAAATATATCTAAGAGTCTGTCCCAAAACTTTTTACTCTTGTTTGTAATCAAATCTTTATGAACTATAAACTGAGCACCGGGAGCAAATTTTAAATCATTGAATAAAACTTCTCCAAAAAGAAGTTTTTGAAACTCTGCTATTTTTAAACCTGAATGATGTGGATTACCATTTATATCGCAATCAAACATAGAGTCTGAAAGATTAAACATACCTTCATTAAGTTCTGTAAGTGTAGATGTAACATTCCTACAGTGATCAAATGGCTTACCCTGAAGAAACGCTGTGCATTCTGATAGGTTGTTGTAATTCTCTACTATATGGTGAACATAAGTATGTGCTTCTCTACCTATATTAGGTAACTCACCATTCCCTTTATCGTATACAATTATATTGCCTTTACCCTGTATTTGATTTAGCCAAGAAACATCTTCATTATACTTAGCTATTACTATATCCATAATTAAAATATTTGTTCAAAGGTACAAAAACGAGATGTTCATTACATACAGCTGTTCATTGCCACTGAACACCGTTAAAAAGTTTAGGCTGTCCTAAACTAGAAGGAATGTTATAACAACTATCTGTCTCATATATGAGAATCATAGACACAGTAAGGGATATGGCGATTTGATTATCTAATCAAAAAACCGTAACTTCGCTCTGTACAACCACGCAAGCGGTTTGAGTACTCTTTTCAAACCGTCTTGCTATAGGACAAACACACAGTCGGTAACAGTAAGAGCCGTCGCCCCAAGCAGAGGCTCACTACGTTACTCCCCTTATGAGCGGCAAGAACTATACTTAATCAAAGTATCACAATTCCCCAGATCCCGTTTGGTCGTTTACAGCTTTTAGGCTGCTACTCCCTTCACTATTACACCCTCACCAGCTGTTATCCTTTACAGCTACCTAGCCTGCATCTCCGCCCGAAAACCTAAGTCACCCTACACAAACCCCTCTTACAGCTAAAGAATCCCTTAAACAGCGTTTAAATGCCCCCTATTCGATCCTAGTTGAAAAATAGCTGAGTACTATTTACTGGGGGGATTATATATATATACGCACGCCCGCACACGTAGACCCAAACGGATATCCGAACCCCACGGGGTGCATCTAAGTTGCTGATTGTCAGAACTTTTAGCGTTTTGACCTCAACCATTTGACTACCTTATCATCTATAACTGACTAATAACCATTCTGTTACGATGGAGTTTTGTTGCCGGTGGAAACCGAAATTTGGTGTGTAATCAGGAGGTCACGAAC
>JAAHTH010000049.1_pt2 | contig 19493 bp, 20 predicted proteins | sample 6116091 | NCBI WGS metagenome assembly JAAHTH01 (sample SAMN13939990, study PRJNA603662) | sponge metagenome | isolation source: marine sponge | host: Mycale hentscheli | place: New Zealand | collected 2006 | reverse complement strand
CTGAACCAACACCTGAACCAACACCTGAACCAACACCTGAACCAACACCTGAACCAACACCTGAACCAACACCTGAAAACAATTCTGGCGAGTCTTCTGATTCCAATGCAATTCCAGAAGATCGTAATGTGATTTTTGTCGGCACTAAACCAATCATGACTTATGTCTCTGCAACTTTAACTCAACTTTCAACTAGGACTACTGTCACTATCAAGGCTAGGGGAAAAAGAATTACGCAAGCGGTAGACGTTTCTCAGATGATCACCAAAAGGATGGATTCTGTGGGATATGTTATTTCTGACGTGCGAATTTCTTCTGATTCTTTAACATCTCAGGATGGAAAGCAGCGTAATGTCTCTAACATGGAAATTGATATTACAAAAAATTAATTTAAAAAATTCATCTTTAATCATATTTGGAACTTTGTTTTTTGTATCTGTATCTGGTTTCATCGTTTATCCTTGCGGGGTTGAATATTTTCTAATAATTCGTGATACTTATTCATATGAACAGTCTTATGATTCTGAATTTTGCGAAATTCTTGTTGAAAAATTTATTTGTTCAATGACAGCTGCAAATCTCAAATAGAGATCTTTGATTGCGGTTAAGACGCAATGTCTAGCAAAAATGTAATTCCAAAATAAACTAGCATCCCGTTCAATCCGATCATCAATGCCTTGTAGTTTCGGTTGGACATGATCTGTGTGCTCTTGGAGGCAAGAAATGCTATTCCACCAAGCCATACAAAGTCCATCCAAATATGCATGACAAACACAATTAGCATTCCTGCAAATGCCCAAATCAGCATTGCATCTGCAATCAACTTGAGTCCGATTGTCAGCCACCAAATGATGAAAAATGGATTTAGTGCGCTAAATACGATTCCAGTTACTATTGGATGCTGTTTTGGTTTTGAACTGATGTCTTTTCCACCTTGCAATATCTTTCTAATCTGCATAAATGCAAATACAAAAAGCGTGATTGCTCCTAATATGGAAATCAATATTCTAAATTCTGGAAATGTCTCCAAAGACAGTGCACCTATTCCTAACAAAATTACCAGGGGAAATTCCACAATCGTATGGCCAATGGCCATCTTGACTCCTGATTTTCCACCTTCGCGCAATCCGTGCGATATGTTTGCAGCAAAAAGTGATCCTGGCGACATTACTCCTGATGCGGATATTGTTATGACTACGAATGCAAATTCTAGAACTTGAATCATTTTCTTTTGACGTCCTGATTATGAAATATGTATTGTTGAGAATGTTCTATCTGTACATGGAATCCTTCAGATGCTTTGATTCTTCTTGCGTTTCCTTAATTGTTATTTCTGCTTTCTCAGCTTCTTTTTGCAGTGATGGGATGTCGCATGTGGCGCCTGGAATCAATTTTGACATTGCCATGCATAGATGCGCACTTGATTTAAAGTCCGGGCCTTCTCCGTTTGTATGAAATACTATGACAATCACGTCTTGCTTAAACATCATTCCTTCATTCAGCAGGGTTCCGGGGATTCCTGGAATTGTTCCGTGCTCTAAAACCTTCAGGCCAGCTTCCTTGATTTTTATTCTTGCAGCATCCGTGCTTCCTATGCCCATCATCTCTTCGTTTCCGTCAGGCGTTTTGATTGCTACGCTGCTTACAACCAATTCGATCTTGTGTTCTTTTGCCCACTTCAACATTGTCTTGGCTGTGACCCTGTGCAATGATTGATCCAGTGTGAGAAATGACAAGAATATGCCTACCTTAAGATCCTCGTTGACAAAAATTCTCGTTGGAAAATTTGGTTCTCCATTTTTTATGATGCTGATTGGCGGGAAACTTTCTGAATCTATTACTCCTGCCAGTTCAAACTGTGATGTGTGAATCATCGACTCTGTTGCAATTGCACTACTGAATCCGACTGACGGAAATCCGTCGATAAGGTAGCCTCCCTCCAAATTAAGTGATTTCAATTCCCTTACTCGAATTTTTGGCGACACTGGATAGTTTCAATTTTGTTCTGATAATATCTTTTACTTAACTCACTTTTGCAATTTTGAAATCAGCGCTGCGTACACAAATGGCAGAATGGTTGTTACTTCTGCATGAAGCGTTGACTGTTTTGCTATCTGCGTTACTTTTCCCCATGATATGGCCTCTCTGACCAGTGCTCCGCTTAAGCTTCCGTCAAATTCTTGCGCCGTTGTAATGTAAAATGCATAGTCTAGTCCTTCTCTGTATTGGTTCCACCACAGGGTGTGATGTTTGGATATTCCTCCGCCTATCATGAATGCCCCTGATTTTTCAGCTTTGAAAATTAGCCCTGAGAGAAGATTTGCATCCCCCATGACATTTAATTTAAAATCGCTGTGTTTTTGCGTGAACAGCCAAATCTGACTTCCTACTGCACCATCCATTATGCCCGGCACTACCACGCTGATGTCATTTTTGTATGCCCAATGCAAAAATGAGTCTTCGCCAAGATGCTTTCCGATCATTTTGCATATTTCTGCTGTTGTCATCTCTTTTATCCCGTTTTGATATTCTTCTTCTAGAAATGCCTGCATCTTTTCTTCAATGAGGGGTCCGTAGCTTTCCATTGGAACCAGTATGTTTCCTAATCTATGAATATCTTGATTGGCCAATTCCATATCGTCCATTGTAAAGGAGCCCTCCTTGTAATGTGAAAAATGTCTTGCAATGTCATGATCCAATGCACCACATGTTGTTATGGCTACGTCAAACCATCTGTTCTTGATCATATTTTTAATGATGCCTCTTAACCCCGTTGAAACTACTGCACCTACAAACGAAACGAATCTCAAACATTGTTTGTCTGAAATCATTTCCGTTAGAATGTCTAATCCTGCTGACAGGTTGACTGATTCAAATCCTCCTGATTGAGATATCTCCTCAAAAATTTTCTCAATTGATGTGTCTGAATCAATTTCTATATCTTTTACAGGACGGCCCGCATCTACCATGATTGGATTTGCTTCGTCAAGTATAAAATTCTGCCTTCAACAAAATAATATTTTCTAAAGTCTAGGCAAACTATAAACCCGTCCAGCGCCAATGATTGTAAATGGCAGACAGAATTAAAGTTGCACTGGTAGGTATTGGTAATTGTTTTTCAGGATTGATTCAGGGTATTGAATATTATCGAGAAAATCCTTCTCAAGAAGTTATAGGAATCATTCATGACAAGTTGGCAGGATACGGAATTCATGATATTGATTTTGTGTGCGGCTTTGATGTTGGTGAAAACAAGGTTGGCAAGCCTCTTAACGACGCAATCTATGAGTCTCCTAACATGGTCAACTGGATTCCAAATGACAGCATGCCAAAAACTGATGCCAAAGTCTACGAGAGTCCGCTGTTGGACGGGGTAGGAATTTGGGTGGAGAATAAGATTAAGCCTCTTACCAGTACCAAAACCCATGATGAAATAACTGCACAGGTAAAACAGGTGCTAAAAGATACTGGTGCTGAAATCATCGTATCATACCTGCCAGTAGGTTCTGACAAGGTAACTGCATTCTGGGCTCAAATTTGCCTTGATACTAATACTGCATTTGTGAACTGTATTCCTTCGTTTATCGCATCTGATGAAACTTGGGCTAGGAAGTTTCAGGAAAAAAATATTCCTTGCATTGGAGATGACATCAAAGGACAAGTTGGTGCAACCATTGTTCATAGGACTTTGGCTAAACTGTGTAGTGACAGGGGAACAAAAATTGAAAAAACATACCAAATCAATGTGGGTGGAAACACTGACTTTCTAAACATGAAGGAGCAGGACAGGCTTGTATCAAAAAGAATTTCCAAGACCGAAAGTGTCCAAAGCCAACTCAAAGAAAGATTGGATGATGATCAAATCTATGTTGGTCCGTCTGACTTTATTCCATTTCTGGGTAATACCAAACTTATGTTCATGAGAATAGAGGGTCGTCAATGGGCAAACATTCCTTACAACATGGAAGTACGTTTGGAAGTGGACGATAAGGCAAATTCTGCAGGTATTGTAATTGATGCAATTAGATTGGCAAGGATTGCCCTTGACCGAAAAATTGGCGGTCCCATCAAACCTGCCAGCGCATACTTGATGAAACACCCAATAGAGCAAACCTCTGACGTTGATGCAAAGATTGCCTGCGAAAAGTTTGTTGCTGGCGATTAGTCAGTGAAATCTATTTGAATCCATGAATCTATTCTTCCTGCTTTTCTCGTATTTGTCTAGATTGAATTTCTTGACGATCCCTTCTTCTCCGTTAGGCTTTGTAATTCTTGTTGTCATCACTTTGTTGTTTTCAGATAGATCTACAATCATGCTGTTTCCTCCAAATCTTTGACTCTCTACGTTTGCCGCAAGAATTGGAATCCTGTTTTCAAGTGATCTGACTTTGACATACATCTGCCATGGATCTATGCCTCTCTTGACGATCCTGCTTGGAGAAAACAACACTTGGGCTCCTTTTCTTGCCAGTGTATTTGCAACATTTGGAAATACCATGTCATAACAAATCACCACCCCGAATTTGCAGGCAGTATTGAAAACTTTGACCTCGTTTCCTGGCTTCACGTTGTCTCTTTCGTAGTCAAAAGGATGGATTTTTTCCTGCCTGCCTATGAATTCTCCTTTTGGACCTATGATTGGGGCAATGATGGCCGTTTTATTTTTTGTAACGTCATAAAATGCACCTGGAATTATTGTCATGGAATGCTCTTTTGCAATCTTCATGAAGTCTGAAAACTCTGTGTTAAAGTCTTCAATCTCGTTGTTTTTGAGCCATTGTTCTGGCAGGCATACAATCTCTGTGTCCTTTTTTCCCAATTCCTTTAAAATTTCTGATGCTGCAGAAATTCTTTTTTTGTTCGTACCCTGAGATGCAGTCTGAACCAATCCCAACTTTACCATGAATTAGGTATTGATTTTCATTAATTATAGGTAGGCATGATCATGCGATCATTGTCTCAAAAAACGTTTCATTTGCATGACCGCTACGAAAAATATGATAACACAACAAGAAAAATTACGCAATTCTGTCAACAAAACTTGTTAACCATCGATTATCCGATGTAATGAGAAACAATAGCCATTGGTTCACGTCAAAAAAGTTGAGATCTTTGGTTTCAAGTCATTTGGATTTAAAAATACTACTGTACAGTTTGAACCCGGCTTAGTATCTATTTCTGGACCCAACGGATCTGGAAAAAGCAACATCCTGGATGCAATTATTTTTGCAATGGGTGAAAACAAACCAAAAGTAATGCGAGTTGACAAACTGCGTTCTTTGGTGCATGACGTTGAAGGAAATCGCCATGGCGCAAAGATGGCAAGATCTAGTGTGCATTTTGACAACTCTGATAGGAAAATTCCTGTCGACACAGATGTTGTTGAAATAACCCGGGAACTGGACGCAAATGGTGAAAATACTTACTATCTGAATAAAAAGAAAACAAACCGGAGCCACATACTTGATCTTTTAGATATGGCAAATGCCGGTTTGGGACAACTCAATGCGGTACAGCAAGGCACTGTGACGAGAATTTCTGAATTTACATCAGAAGAAAAAAGAAAAACAATTGAGGATCTGATAGGACTTTCATATTTTGATGACAAAAAGGATGAATCTGTAAAACAGCTTGATGAGGCTGATAGGCGATTGGAAATTGCCCTGGCAAAAATGGGTGAAATTAAAAAACGAATTGATGAGCTTGAAGAGGAAAGAAATCAAAAATTGCGTCATGATCTGTTGGAGCGAGAGCTAAACCGATACAAGGCAATTTCAGCTGCCAACAAAATGAATGCAATATCTGGCAAAAAAGCTACAAAGGAGTCTTCATTGAACACTGTCACTTCTGAAATGACGACATTTAGTGATGAAAGAGGCGTTTTAAGGGCCGAAATTGCTTCCCTTGACGCCGAAAAAACACAATTGATGGTAAAAGCTGATGACTACAGCCAGGCAAAAGCTTCGCTAGATGTTGAAATTAGCTCTGCCATGGAACAATATGAGATTGACAACAGTGCAATTTCTGCCTCAAAGAAAAGAATGGAGCAAATAAATTCCAGAGTTCCTGAAATAAAGGCCGAAATTTCTGACATTGAGCAAGCAAGGAATGACATTGATGCGCAGATTTTTAAAATTAAGGAATCAATCGGACAAACCAATCTGAAGAAAAATAAAATCAATGATGATGTGGAGGCAATTGACTCTCAAAGAAACAAAATACTCACTGAACAATCAGAAGCTGCATCTAAGAAATCTGAGATTGACAATAAAATAAAATCACTTACCGGCCAGATGAATGACGCCAAACTGAAACTTTCCAAAACGCATAACGAGAAAGAAGAATCAAAAAACAAAATCAACATCAATTCTAAAAAATTTGACGAACTGGATCAGGCCTTGGTTGATCTAAACGGATATCAGTTGAAATTAGAATCCCTGAAGGGCAATCACAACGCATCCATAATAGAATTAAAATCTAGAATTACAAAATTGCATGCCAGAAAGTCAAAGATACATAATGACATGGATGAGCTGAGCTTGATCTTGGAAAAATCTAGCAAGGCTGCAAACCAGTACGAATCAAAAATTAAGACTGTAAAAGGATTCATGCATGAGGATTACACTGTTGCCAAGTTAAAAGAAGATGCAGACAAGCTCGGAATTGAGGGGCTGGTATACGAAATGATTTCTTGGGATAAGAGATACGAGCGTTCTGTCATGGCAGTAAGCTCTGACTGGATAAAGGCAATCGTAGTGAAAGACTTTGCAACGTTACTTGGGATAGCTGAAGTTGCCAGAAGCAAGAATCTTCCAAAGCTAAAGATTATTCCGTTGGATGCAATTCCAAAATTCAAACTTACATTGCCCAAGGAATCTGGAGTCATAGATATTCTTGCAAACCATGTGACTTGTGATTCTGAGTATTCCGCTCTCAAAACGTTCCTGTTTGGCAATATCGTGCTTACCAAAAATAGGGAATCTGCCTATAATGTGTCTCAGCTCGGCTACAAATCTGTGACTCTTGATGGTGAATACTTTGAGGCAAAGGGTGGCACTGTGGTGATTGACATAAATTCAAAAATCTCAAAGCTCACAAAGCTCATCTCTATGAGCAGTGACATAGACGGTCTGTTCCAGTCAATTGGAATAATAAAAAAATATTTGCAAAAAAAGAAACATTCGTTAAAAAAATTGGAGGATTCCATTCGTTCCTACAATGAACGACTTTCCATATCTGAAAATTCCCTTACTTCTACGAATGAAAACTATTCCAGTCTGAAATCCAGAATCAGTTCTGCTCTTGTCATGAAGGATCAACTAACAAAAAGAATCTCTGACTTGACTTCGAGACACGACATAGTTGAATCCGAAGTGATTACTGTTGAATCTCACGTAATATCCTTGCAGGAACGTATTGCAATAGTTGAGGAAAACTATGCTAGTGGGGAGCAGGATCGTATTGCAAGCGAATTGTCCCGAATTAACATTAGAAAGTCTGACGTTGAAAAACTGTATTCTGCAATAATGAGCGAATACCGTGACAAATCATCTCAACTTACAACACTTCAAACGCAGGACAACCAAGAAAAATCCCAATCAAATCGTCTCAGTGGCGAGGAAAGTTCTCTGAATTCTGAATTTAAGGAATTGGAGATAAAAATTCAAGACTTGGAAAAACAAAAAGAGTCAAAAAATATGCTTCTTGTATCCTTGAGGGAGAAAGAACAAGAATTGATTTCCACTTCCGGTTCCTCCATAGGGCATCTAAAAGAATTTGATGACAAGTTCAAAGTTTTGTCTGAAAAAGATCGAAATCTGACAAAACAGATAAACACATTGGAACGTCAGTCTGATTCCTTAACTCGTGATTTGCATGATTTGGCTGAAAATGAGGCTAAATTACGGCAGCTTATGTCTGCTTATGGATTTGATAAGAGTATGGAGATATTTGACGTGGAATCCATAGTTCAGGGACTGTCTGGAGAGCTGTCCTCCCTCAATGCATTAAATGCCAAATCTCCTCAGACATATCTTGAAGTTTCTTACGGATATCGTTCCATGTCTGTCCGAAAGAATTCCCTTGAGGCAGAAAGAAACTCGATTGTGAAGTTCATTGAGGACGTTGAAAAAGACAAGCGACAAACATTCTTGGATGCGTTTGACAAGGTGGACAAGGAAATTCGCTTGATCTTTAACAAAATGACTGACGGCAATGCTTGGCTGGAGTTACAAAATGAGGATGACATATTTAATTCCGGAATTTCATACCTGATTCAGTTCCCAAACAAGCCAAAAAGAGAATCAACTTCAATCAGCGGCGGTGAAAAAACATTGGCGGCAATTGTTTTCGTTCTTGCTTTACAAAAGCTCAAACCATCGCCTTTTTACCTCTTTGACGAAGTCGACGCTCATCTTGATGCTCCCAATTCTGAAAGACTTGCAAAAATTCTGGAAGAAAGATCTAAGGAAAGTCAATTTATCATGGTGTCGTTGAAAGATTCAGTTATACAAAAAGCAAAACTGATCTACGGTGTATTTCCAAAAAATGGTGTATCACATGTTGTCACTTACAAAGACAAGCGAATGCAGTCTGTCAGAAATTCCTAGTCTAGTTTTACAAAACAGGCGACATGATGTCCGTCATCGATTATCTCCAATCTTGGCTCTTCTTTGCATTGGTCTGTCACGTATGGGCATCTGGCTCTGAATCTGCAGCCCTCATATGCGTCGATACCTGCAACGGGATCATTAATTCTGATTTTTCTTTCTCTGTGCAGGTTTGCAGGATCCGGTTCTGAAATTGCGTTAAGCAATGCTTGCGTATATGGATGCTTTGGATGTGATAGAATCTGGTCTATTGAACCGATCTCTACAATTTTACCCTTATACAAAATCCCTATTCTCTGACCGAAATGTCTGGCAGTTGCCAAATCATGAGTGATGTAGATAAATGAAATATTGTATTTTTTGCGTAAATCTTGAATCAATTCGAGCATTTCTGCCCTGATTGAGACATCTAGCATGGAAACTGGCTCATCTGCCAGTATTATTTTGGGTTTTAGCGCTAGTGCCCTGGCCAGGACAACTCTCTGTCTTTGTCCGCCTGACAACATGTGTGGAAATCGTTTAACAATTTCTTCTGCGGGTTCTAGCTTCACCTCGTGTAATGTCTCGATTACTCTTTTGGTTCTGTCTTGCTTGTTTCCAATTTTATGTATCTCGAGAGGTTCTGAAACAATGTCTCCGATCTTCATTCTCGGGTTTATGGAATCATACGGGTCCTGATGTATCATTTGGCAATTCATTCTGATTTTTTTCAGGTTCTTCTTGTCGTTGTCTATTTCCTGATCTTCAAAAAATATCTTTCCTGAATCTGGTAGTATTGATTTTAAAATTAATTTTACGATTGTGGATTTTCCAGAACCTGATTCTCCAGCTAGCACTAGAACTTCACCCTTTTTTAAAGAAAATGACACGTTGTCCGTTGCTTTAACCGTGTTTGATTTTGAACCAAACATTCCTTTCTTTGTGAAATATTTTTTCAAATTCTCCACTCTCAGTATGTCACTCACTGCATGTTGTTGGATAAAGAAGTATATCAAGAAATGCCGTACATGCGTAAAATCGGGATAACGCATTTATGTTAATCAAATGTCGATTTAATACTTGAGTGACACAATTCAAAAGAATCTTGATTACAAAAAATATGTTGTAGACTCAAAACTTCAATATTTTAAACCGCATGCCAGTAAAATTGAGAAAACGTTTGCCGAAGAAATTTCCTCAACGCTCAGCATAGCTTCAAAATTCATCACGCCTAAATTTTTTTATGACAAAAGAGGCTCTGAATTATTTGAAAAAATCTGTACGTTGCCTGAATACTATCCTACTAGGACTGAAATAGACATCTTGAAGAACTTGCGTACAGAATTACATGAATATGTTGACGAATCTTTTCGGTTGGTTGAACTTGGGAGTGGTGCATCAGTCAAAACCAGGCTGATTCTTGACCTTTTTGACTCATTTCAAAATACTACCGAATACTTTCCAATAGATATATCTGAAATTCTTGCGGAAAGCTCTGAAACTCTGCTGAAAGATTATGATGATCTGCACATTACTGGTATCATTGACACCTACGAGGGCGGACTGGAATTTCTTAAAAATTACGATGATAAAAAAAACCTGATCCTCTTTTTGGGTTCCAGCTTTGGAAATTTTGCTCCATCTGACGGGCGCAAGTTTTTACAAACCGTAAACTCTACAATGAAACCAGGTGATCTATTTTTAATCGGACTGGACCTGATCAAAGACACGCAAATTTTGGAGTCTGCATATGATGATTCACAGGGTGTTACTGCGCAATTCAACCTTAACGTTCTTTCTAGAATAAACGATGAGCTTGATGCTGATTTTGACCTGAATAACTTTTCACACTATTCCGTTTACAACAAAGAACACCGGAGAATTGAAATGTATCTTAAATCACTTGTACGTCAGTCTGTTGTCGTATCAAAGTCCAATCTTATTTTAAATCTGGAAAAAAATGAATTAATTCATACCGAATATTCACACAAATACAGCTTAGATCAAATTCGCGAGCTCCTTGAAGGCACCGGGTTTAAACTTAACCATTCCTGGCTTGATGACAAAAAATATTTTTCACTTACGCTGGCATCCAAAATTTAGACGTCTTCTGCGCATCTGAATCCAGAAAACAGCCATCGCTCATCTAGTCTGAAGAAGTTTCTATAGCTTCCCCTGATTGACATTCTAGGAGTTCCAAATGATCCTCCTCTCAAAACCTTTTGATTTGTAAACCATTTGTCATTGTATTCATCAAAGTCTGATTTGAATCCTGGATATCCCGTGAATTCTGATGCGGTCCATTCCCATACTTCTCCAATCATCTGCTGACATCCAGAACGGCTGATGCCTTTGGGGAATGCACCTATTTCAGAACATCCCCATTGATACGACTCAAACAAATTACATTTGTCATCTGTAGGCTCTTCGTTTCCCCACGGATATGTCGTCTTTTCTTGTTTTTCTTCGTTCCAGCAGGCAGCTTTTTCCCATTCTGCCTCAGTTGGAAGTCTTTTTCCTGCCCATTTGCAGTATGCGTCTGCTTCATAGTAGCTTACATGGCACACCGGTTCGTTGGGGTTGACTTTTCTGATTCCTAAAAAGTCCCTTACATTCCATTTACCGTCAATCTTTTCCCAATACATTGGGGAATTCCACTTGTTTGCTTTCACTTTCTCCCATCCGTCTGACAGCCAATACTTGTATGTCTCATAGCCTCCGTCATCCATGAATTCCATGAACTGCTGATTCGTTACGGGAAACTCGCCAATTCTGTAGTCGTTGAGATATGTTTTGTGCTCTGGTAACTCTATGTCATAGCAATATTCTTTTCCGTTGTATCCCATCGTGTACAGTCCTCCTTTGATGTAAGCTGATTTTTTCTCTATTGGCGGCTGCTTTGAAATTTCTTTTTTTCTTACGGGTACGTATTGCTCTGCAAGCAAATGCTGCAAATCATACACTAAAAGTTCTTGATGCTGGCATTCATGATGAAAGCCTATGGTGATCAGCTTTGCCATCTCTTCGTTCATGATTTGAGATTCGATCACTTTCTCCACTCTCTGATTGACGATGTTAAAGTATTGGAAGATTTGATCTATGGTCGGTCTTGACACCACTCCTCGCAATCCCTTGTCGTGCGGCACGCCAAATTGCTGATAGTATGAATTTAGATACTCTGAAAATTCTTTTGAGTAAAACTTGTAACTTTTATCCAATTTGCTAAGTATCACCTCGTAAATCCAACTGACATGACCCACGTGCCACTTGGGAGGACTCATGAAAAATGAAGTTTGAACGATGAAGTCATCTTTTTCCAAAGTCTTTACAATCTCCAATGTTCTGTTTCTTGTTTCTCTGAATTGCTCTAGCAATGACTTGTTTGCCTCCGACTCTGGATTTGAGGTCATAATTGAAAAATCATGTTTTTCTATTATTATGTTTGTGGGTATTTTTTCTAGTAGCCTCTTGCAAAAATTGGAATGGATGCACTTTGCTCTTGACAGTAGATGCATTTTTGGTTTGAATCTTCACTTCCAAATGGCACTACTCTGATCTCAGCCCCCGTCTCCTCCTTAATCATGTCTTCGCATTCTAATTTTCCGCACCATGGAGAGTTGAAGAAACCTCCTTGTTCAATCCTTGACTTAAAATCAGCATAGTCTGATATGTCTGCCGTGTTTACCTTTGCTTCTTCCTTGGCCTTTTCTAGCATGTTGTCCTGTATTTCATCTAACATTGAAGGAATTTTCTCAATTTCAGTAAAGTTCAAACTTATTTTTTCTAAATTGTACCTTTTTGCCAACACGACACTTTGCTTTTCGATATCTTTGGGGCCTATCTCTATTCGTAATGGGATTCCTTTCAACTCCCAATCATTGAATTTGTAACCTGGGGACAGTCCCTCTCTGTCGTCAATGTGAACTCTGACTCCTTTTGATTCTAGCTCCTCTTCAATCTCTTCGACTTTTGGCAAAACCGTCTCCTTACTTTCGTCATTTTTGTAAATTGGCACAATTACTACCTGAATTGGAGCTACCTTTGGCGGCAGAACAAGACCTTTGTCATCTCCATGGGCCATGATCATGGCTCCGATTAATCTCCAAGATACTCCCCATGATGTTTGCCATGCAAAGTGCTCCACGTTGTCTTTATCTGCAAATTTAACTTCAAACGGCTTGGAAAAATTCTGTCCCAGAAAATGTGACGTGCCCATCTGCAATGCCTTGCCATCTGGCATGATTGACTCCATGGTGGTCGTGTACTCTGCACCTACAAATTTTTCTTTCTCGCTTTTTTTTCCGGTGGTGACCGGAATTGCCAATTCTGACTCCACTGTGTTTTTGTAGATATCCAGTATTTTCATCACTTCTTTTTCTGCCTCTTCCTTTGTGGAATGCACGGTGTGGCCTTCCTGCCACAAAAATTCTGAAGTTCTGAGAAACGGTTTGGTTGCCTTGATCTCTGCCCTTAGTGCCGTATTCCAAAAATTAATCTTTAATGGCAGGTCTCTCCAGCTCTGAATCCATTTTGAATACAGAGTGTATGCAAGCGTCTCAGATGTTGGTCTTAGTGCAAGTCTGTCTCCTATCTCGTTTGTTCCTGAGTGAGTTACCCAGAACACTTCGGGATTGAATCCTGCAAAATGCTTTTGCTCTTTTCCAAGTAGCGACTCTGGAATTAATATTGGCAAAAATCCGTTTCTGATTTTATTCTTTGCAAATTTTTTATCAAACGTATTTCTGAGTGATTCCCAAATGGAATATCCGTCAGGCCTGAGAACAATCAGACCTTTGACTGGAGCATAGTCTGCCAACTTGGCTTTGAGGACAACCTGTGTGTACCATTCGCTGAAATCATCATTCTTTGAAACTGTAATTCCTACTTTTTCCTTGGCCAAGATAGTTTTCGATGAAATAATTTTACTAATGAGCCTTTCGTGAAAATGTCTATTTTGAAACTACTTTAGAGGATCCCCTTTGCACAGTACCTCTCCCATTACTCTGCTTTGGAAATTGGGACATACGAAACATTGGATGAACTGTATGTCTTCTTTGATTACTGGGCATTCTACATACTCCTGTTTCATTTTTTTAAGCATCTTTGGACTAACTCCTTTTAGCTTTAGCTTGCCTTTTTCGTCCATCATGCCTGATGCTTTCAGCTCTTCTTTGACTTCTGCTGGAAGCTTTTGCTTGTCCTCAGTAGTTTTAATTTTTACGTCAAACTTGCGTTTCAGTTCTCCCATGATATGTGGAGATACACTCGGTGATTTATTACTAACGTTTTTTGATTTTTAAAAAAATTAATCTTTAATTTGGGTAACTGAAAAAGCGTTAGAACGCATAATCTAGTTATATACTATGATGAAGTCCATATGAGTTTCTGTATTTGAGGCACTGGCCAGAAAATGTGGTTCCCTCTTGCCATCTCCATTAGATGGGGTGGAAAGCACTGTCCATGTCGTGAAAAATCTGCAAGGTCAAATCCCTGGACAACAGTGCCAGAAAGATAAGGTTGGAAGGAATCCTGAGAATCTAAAATCTGATTACTGGATTTTTCACAGACAAAAATCTAAAAAAAAGAACACAGTCCATGCAAAATCCCGTTTGGTTTCCTTTTGAGGTAATTACTCTCATGGGGTAGAGGTGGACTCGTTCTGATATCCATAACAAATTATCAAACTTAAGCATGTCTATGGATTTATAGTTGAAACCCTCAAATATTTTAAAATTATTTTAGAATCTTGCAAATATTTCAATGTCTCTTGTAAATTTCACATACAGGTTCATAAACTCGACATTTTTCAAATCTTTTTATGATCAAATATCTTCTTACATGCAAAAAGTGTGAATTACTACATACGCATGAAGCATATTCGATAGACACTGCAAAAGATTTTTGGGAAAAGTGGAATCGTGAGCATGGCAAGGACATGAAATGTGTTCATGACTATGTTGTTGAGATTTTGGATTGAAATTCGATAACTTCTAGATGCTTCTTTAACTGTGATTCACCATATTGATCATTTAATTTTCACATCGATATGTGTCCACTTTTGTCTCCCCTGACAGGCAGGATGATTTCAGTAAACCTGAATATTTTGATAAACAGAAATCCCGGCTATCCTTTAGTTTTTGCTTATCCTTGATACTTGACTTCTGATGTTTACCTGTCATCTTCTACTTCAAAATACATTGGAGAATAGAAATTCCCTTTAGCTGCTCTAAAGACGATTTCCCACGTTCCAAAGAATTCACAATCTGGACATTCCTTCAAATCACTTGATGAAACAGGTGTGAAATAGTGATTTACTGCTTGCTGTGAACCATCAAAATGCAGTACGTGGTGAATTTCCCCGTCAGGACGTACAAATAAAATGCCTCCCTTTGATTCTAGGGATATGTCACTTCCGATAAAAAACACCGTGTCATCAACCCCGTAACTGTCATTGAGAATGGCAAACGGTCCTGAATATGACTCACTTGACAAATAGGGGTTTGCATTTTTATCGCTCAATGTATCGCCGTGCTGTGAATTACGAGGTTGCATGGGGGTAACTGTCTCATCAATTATTCCTTGAATGGATATGACAGCTATTACGACTATTGCAGTGGCAATTAAAATTCCCAATATTGCTATGGGGGCCGTCTTGGAATTTTCACTACTCATTTAGATGTCTCCACATTTGCGGTTATTTTTAGCTGCATTAAGACTTTCACATCTCATGCACTGTAATGTCATGATCGAGACAACATTTCACCATGATCGAGACAAGTATGATCCATGACGGTTCAAATTGCATGTATCATAATTGTATGTCTTGACTGATTGTAAGAAGGGATTCGTCCATAATTTTTCATGGTTTGAGATACTGCAAAAGAAAATGTGCATCCATTGTCAAGCTGAAGAGTAAATTGATCAAGATCATCAGATCAATATGATCATCTAAAGTGTTGTCTCAACTTTAATATAATTAGTATTTTTTTTCAGTTCAGAAACCTATTGCTAGTAATTTTTGATGTCGAAGGCGTATTATACGATGAGGAATACCTTCCGATTCTTGCTGAAAAGCTCAACAAAGAAGATGAGATTTGGGCAATAACCAAGCAGGGAATTCAGGGAAAAATTAACTGGGAAGAGGGACTGAGAACCAGGGTTACCGCATTAAAGGGTCTTGATGAAAAAACATGTCAGGAAGTGGCTGACGCATTACCGATTATGACTGGTGCAAAGGAGGCGTGTAGGGTGTTAAAGGCCGCAGGCTGGAAACTCATGGCCGTATCTGGTGGTTTTACCTTGATGATGGGAAGGTTGCAAAAGGAATTGGGATTGGACTATGTATTTTCAAACGAGCTTATATTCAAAGATGGCAAATTAGACGATGTAAAAATCTCAGTTGACTCTGACAAATCAACATCTGCAAAAATAAAAATTCAGGAGTGGGGCGAGTCCAAAGAAAATGTTGTCTGTGTTGTTGATGGTGCAAACGATGTAAAGCTGTTTGATGTTTGCGGACTGGGAATTGCCTACCGTGCACAAGATATTGTTAAAGATCTGGCCACAACCACTCTGGAGGAAAAAGATCTTTCAAAAATCGTGGACATCATTAACAAGCACTACAAATTAAATCTGTAATAAAGCATTTTAACATAAACAATTTTTTAGCCCGACGCATTAGGCACCATGTTTGCAAATTATTCCGATTCACATTGAAAAAGAGATTGTTCCATCTGATAATTTGTCTGACATTATCACGGGTTCTGAAAACCTAAACGATGGAGACATTGTGGTCATTGCACAAAAAGTAATCTCAAAGCAAGAAGGTCGTCTGATACGATTGACTGACGTGGTTCCTTCGTTGCTATCTCAGGGCATTAGTTCGCAATACAAGAAAGATTCCAGAATTGTAGAACTGATTCTGTCTGAGTCAAAACGAATAGTTCGTATGCACAATGGCATACTGGTCGTTGAGACCAATGGTGGGTTAGTCTGTGCAAATGCAGGGATTGATGAAAGCAATGTTGAGGATGGGTATGCGACTTTATTGCCTGTCAATTCTGATATTTCCGCAAAAAGAATCCGAGATGAGATTTTTAAGCTAGCCAACAAAAATGTGGCAGTAATCATTTCTGATACGTTTGGCCGTCCATTTAGAATGGGTCAAACCAATGTCGCAATTGGGGTTTCGGGGCTAAACCCAATACTTGATTATGCCGGAACGCTGGATTCTTTTAAAAGAATTTTACGTGTCTCAGCAATTGCAATAGCTGATGAACTTTCAGCTGCATCAGAACTGGTAATGGGAAAATCTTTGAAGTGCCCCGCTGCAATAATTCGCAATTATTCCTTTGAGTTTGAAGAGTCTGCCATTGATGTACTGCTTCGTACTGAACGTGAAGATCTTTTTAGATGATTGGTTTTTTCAATAAGGTTATAATCTAAAAAGGTCTATCTCTTTTGCAAATGCATATTAGTACAGAGCTTCACTGCCATAATTCGTTTTCAAACTTTCATGTTGGAGATGAGGAGGCGCCATACGATTGCAATGTTTCAATTAGAGATCAGCTAGAACGTTCACATAATTTGGGATTGAATGCAATTTTTGTAACGAATCATAACACGCTGGATGGATATCATCAGTTGCTAGAATACAAAAATGATCATGAAAAATTTAAAAATATTGACATCTTTCCTGCAGAAGAAGTAACTACTGATACGGGTGAGCATGTTTTGGCATATGGCATTCATGATGCTATTCCTGCTGGCATCTCTTTTGAGGAGATTATAGATGAGACGAGAAAACAGGCTGCAGTTTCGTCTGCACCTCATCCATTTAGTCTGATCAATGCATTACGTGAAGATGCCAAAAAATGTGACATGATTGAGGTTTTTAACAGCAACAACGTGGATGTTTTGTCAAATGCGCGTGCGGCTCAGTTTGCATTGGACAATGACATGATACAAGTTGCGGGCAGCGATTCTCACGTCTTGTCAACTCTTGGAAGGTGTGTCAATGTGATTGATTCTGAAAACAACGTTGATGACATTTTACATGCTATGAAACATGGCAAGATCAACATTTCTCAAACAGGCTATGCGTTGCAAACTGAAACCATCGATCATCTGAGATACAAAATAAACAACTCAAAGGAATATCTGATGGATTACATTTCAGAGCACTATCCAAACGAAAGGTGGCTATTTGCGCTTCTGCTTAGAGTTTACAATTCTAATCAAAACAGCTACATGTGGCCTTTGTTTTATAAAATCTCTGTTTTTGTAATGAAGAGAATTTCAAAAAAAATTAACTTTCAAAATCATGATCCTAGTTTTATGAAAGATAGAAACCTCTCGACTATTTTTAAAATGGCGTTGTAGATGTAAAAATCTAAAACAAACTCAAATGGATTACAATTTATTTTATCGGAGAATGAGGAATACGGATACATGAGATATTTGCATGCTTGTGTATTCCTATCCCTGATAGTTTTTTCAACTATCGTTATTTCTGATGCTCATGCTACAACGAATGGTTTTTTATTGTTCACAATATTCCATTTCGAAAGTCCATTCACACACGTAGAATTTCTGATTATTCTCTTGATTTTTATCATGACTGGAGTATCTTGGAAAGTTCTTAAAAAATGGCGTCAAGGATAGCATTGACTGATATATCACATACCGTTCAAACAACTCATATCTGGGCACAATTTCAGGCATAATTATACGATAATGAGTGAACAGTTAAACAAGAACCTGTGCCCGTTTTGCAAGAATCTGAAACACTGTCGGAGCGTAAGGATCTTGGAAATGGAATATTTGATGTGGGGGGAGTAGACAAACTTGTCGGAAACGGTGCAAAAAAATTAGGCGTATATGTATAATCTGCTACTGCTGCTAAAACATTTTTTGTCAGGATGGTGACCCTTGAGGTCACTGTTGATTCACATCTGAATCTCTAGATCTTACACTTTTCACAAACTGCTTCAGGATTATTTTCGTCTGTAATTATATCCACACCTGAGCAGTAGCATTTGCTACAAAGTCCTTTCACGATGATCTACTTTCCCTTTTCTTCTCTTTCTTTGCGATCTCCTTCTTGAGATCGTCCATGGTCGATACGGACTGAAACGTTATCCTGGCCTTGAATTTCTTAAACATCGGATCCACTATTTCCGGCATGCTGCTGCCCTTTGGAATGTCCATTACAATGTCAAATGTCTTGTTGCCGTTGAATTCGTAAAAATATATCGCTTCTGCATTGAATTTTTTGAATTCCTTTTCCAGATTCCTAACTGCCTTGAGATCCCTGATCATCGAGTTTCCATTTGCCACAGTTGGCTGAATGCTTACTATGAATTTCACCATGATCCAAATTAATCAAAAGTCAATTTCAAATTATACATTGAATTTTGGTTCGATCAAGGTCAACAGTTTTTTCATCCATTTGAATTTCACAATAGCCCGGTGCTTTATGCCCAGACTGTCTTACTCTAGGATCTGATGATCTGCAACGTTCTGTACTGCAATACTGAAGCGTACGTCAAGGTGATGAGACACTACCGTCATCCCGGCAAGAACTCCAAACCCTTCTGCAAGGACATCATGAGATACTGCGAGAACCATGCAATGCTGATCTCAGATAACGATACCGACGTAAGCATTCAGGTGCTGCATTGAGGAAGATAAATCTGGACATCAAGGATGCAGAATACCTTGACTTTCTGTCTGTATGTATGCATTGAGGACAATCTCAAAGTTGAAGATAACCTAAAGGCAATTATCAGGTACCGTGTAATCGTATGCAAGAACAGCATAAAGATGACTAATTAGAAACTGTTTTGAGATTATGCCTGTTGTTTTTAAAGATACGTCATTTCACAGTTAATTAGATTTTAATAT
>JAAHTH010000074.1_pt4 | contig 19509 bp, 24 predicted proteins | sample 6116091 | NCBI WGS metagenome assembly JAAHTH01 (sample SAMN13939990, study PRJNA603662) | sponge metagenome | isolation source: marine sponge | host: Mycale hentscheli | place: New Zealand | collected 2006 | reverse complement strand
TAATAATTTCCATCACTTGGAAGAGTTCTAGTAAATTGATCTGAAAAACCAGTATCAGTCCATACTGCTGGTCCATATGATCCTGTTATATCATCTCCATTCCAAAAACTAGCAGATAATATATCAAAAGAGTATTGAGTATTATAAACTCTAGGATTACCATTAAAAGAAGTTATAACACCAGAAGCTGAGGAGTTTATATCGTATTCAGAATATAAGGATGGTTTAAGGACTCCCCAGGGGATTTGTCCTTGTTGTGAAGAAAAAACAGCACTTCCTGTTATAATTTTAGGAACTAAAATAGACCCACTTTCTATACAGTTACCTGTTGTCCCATCAGGTATAAAACCTTCAGGGCAGAGACAATCATATTCTATATCAGTATAACAATCTGCTGAGCCTGTAATAATACAGTCAGAATCTCCAACTCCAATAGGACACTCGACTAATTCTAAACAAACATTATCCATTTCTATTCTTCCATCACCTGCAAAAAATACTGAGAAATCATTAGTATTTCCTGCTATAAAAGAAAAATTAAACGCTGTTGGAGTACTAAGTAAAGGCCCAGTCCAAAATTGATTTCCAGCTATATCAATTATAGCTTCAGCTTCTCCGGATGGACACCAAATTTGTAAACAAACATTATATTCACATTTTTCTGTAATGTCTGGGGTAGGTTGTTGTATAAATACTTCAGAAGATATATTAGGAAAAGATCCAGTAAAAGATATATTTTGAATAGAAGCACCTGCAGAACCACCAATATTATACCAACCACCAATTCCTGGAGTCATTTGGGTAGGGGTTGGAATCCAATTATCTAAATTGTTTAAAAAATCTCCATTAGTTATTATATTATCAGTACAAGTAGGACAACTAGTAGGAGGATTAATTATAGAATCACCACAACCACTTGCTTCACATTCTGCTAATGTATTATAAACGCCTGGGTTTAGTGCTGTACCTTGAACACATCCATTAATACTGCAATTAAATCCAAAACTTCCTGTAGGATCATTACTACAACTAGCTTCACATTCAGCTAATGTATTATAAGCACCAATTGATCCTGAATTTGCTCCAATACAATTTCCTTCACCATCGCAATTAAATCCCCAGCCACCTGCAGGGGATGGAGAATATGTAGGGCATGGGGCAAAAATATCACTTGTAGGTGCTAAACTTAATCTAAAAAATCCCTTTTCACCAAAAAAGTTATACCATGTTGAATTAGGTATTTCTATGCTATAGGGGCAAGAAGCAGAAAACATAGATTGAACATGATAAAAACTACTAGTAGTATTTATATTAGTAGGAAAATCATCCTCAGGTATAGCTATCCATTTGTGTTCATTACTAATGTTTCTATTATTTCCTGCATAATCTGTAAAAGAAGTAGTAATATTAGGACGCCAAAGAATTAAATACGGTTCACTAGTTGGAGCAGAAGGATTAGTATAATCAATTAAATTAAATTTATATCTTTTTTGACTAAAGTTATATAATCCTGTCCATTGCCCATCTATACTTCCTTCTAAATTGTAATTATTAGACCCAGATAACCAGTTTGTAACTAAACAATTTCGACATTTACCCATTGTTTTCCATTTAGGTTTAGGTAAAATTAAATCAATTATAGCTAAACCTGCTTCAACTACTCCAGTATTAACATATGATCTAGTTTCATCAAGATTTATAGCAGTTATTGATATATTTCTAATGGAATTAGAATCTTGAATTTCTATTCTAAAATCAACTAATTTTGTAGCTGTTATATTAAAATCAGTTAGAAGATTTTTTAAAAAAGTAACAACAGTAGAATCTACTAATTCACTTTCTTGATCTTTATAATTAAAAAGGATATCACTTGTTTCAGAAGTAGAAAGATTATCTCCTCCTAAAAGTTCTTTAGTACCAGGAATAGGAACCCCTTTAAAATATATCTTATCTTCTACAACGTTGTATCCTACAAATGAATAATTTATCATGTTTTTATTTTATTATGTTGTTGTATTATCTTCATTAATACATAAATTTAAACCACCATCCCCTATAACATTTAAAGTATTAAAACTACCAGAAGTTAATATACATTTATGGAGTTTACCCTCAATATTAGAAGGATTACTAGAAGCAAAACTTTCAAATCCACCAATACAATTTTCTAAAACTGTTCCATCTTTTATATCTCCTATAGAAGCAAAACTGTTTTCTTTACCTGTACAATTTTTAAAATTTCCTCCTTCAATATTATTTTCACCTCCAAAACTCCAATTTCCTCCTGTACAGTTTTCAAAAGTTCCATAACAATCAAATCCAAATGAAGAATTTCCTCCTATACAATTTAAAAAAGTTCCATAAGCAAGACCATTACCTCCAAAACTAAAATCACCACCTTCACAATCAACAAATTTTCCTGTTACCATTATTCCTATTGAAGCTGTAGCTCCAGGGGTAGCATCAGAAGTTCCTCCAAAGCTATTATCTCCACCTTTACAATTTTTTATTTTAAGTAAAGATAAATTATCTCCTATAGTAAAATTCTTGTTGTAAACATCAATTCCCTTTAGATAAACATCATTAGCAGTAACATTTAAAGTATTACTCCCTGTTATTAAAATATCACGATCTCCTGTTAAAGACACAATATCAATATATTGTGTATCAATATTAAAATCAGATGAAAAGGAATATTTACCTGGGGTTACTAATAAAGCAACTCTATTATTAAATGAGGGGGATAAATCTTTTGCTTCAACATAAGAAGATGAAAATTCTAAAGCATTGTCTTCAGGAGAATTGTCAGAATCTACTAGTATAAAATTTTTACCTCTATTAATAGAAGAAGTAAGATTAGTAGCTATAGATTGTGATAAAAATAATAAACTATCGTCTAATTCTTCAAAAGTTAAAGTATCTCCTTTAGCATTAGGACCGAAAGCTCGGGTTTTAAAAATATAAGGCATTAGTTTTTTTATTATAAATATTAATAAAAGAACTTTAGGTTACTTATTTTTTAAGAATTTTATAATCTTGTATAGTTTTTGAATCTTTATTTTCCCAAGGATAAACAATCCAATCATCACTTTCAAATTTACAAGCGTAAAATGTAGGTTCAATTATTGAAGTGTGGGGTTTGTAATGTAATACTGCTGTTTTATATTCTAAATGTTGAAGGGTTTTACCACTATCACATATATCATCTACAACTAAAACACGCCCATTTCCGGGTATACTAAAACGAAAGACATCAAAATATGATATTCCTGTTTTATGAGATAACATAACTGCAGGTATAAGTCCTCCTCTTGGTAAACCAAATATTGTATCAAAATCTTCCTCTGATTCTAAAATGTTATCATGAAGTATTTTAACTAATGTTTCTACTTCTTCCCAGCTTATATATCTTTTCATTTTAGTTTTTGCTTATATAATCTTTTAATTGATTTATTAATCCTAATACTTTATCAGGTTCCATAGTAATAGCACAGCATATATTAATATTATCTTCTATTTCAGATAATATATTTAATGCTTCTTCTTTAGACACCTCTTTCTGTATCGTAGGCAATAATGTGGTCTCTGCCTGTCATGTTATAACCTTTTTCAGCACATAATTCAAATACTTTAGGGTACATTTCAATTAATGTTTCTCTTGTATCTCCAGCTGGCATTATAAATGTTTTATGTTTTGGTATTTCCATTTTAATTCTAAAGTCTTCAATTTCTTTTAAACATTCTTCAGTACCATCCCAAACTGGTTTGTAGTGGTAATTATGATGATAGTCAATTGTTTTTCTAATTGCATCATAGTTTAATCTAAGTCTATTATGAGTTTTGATCATTCTTTCATCTACTTCTTTTCCACCAGGTGTTATAGCTCCTAATTTAGGAACAGAATTTGAAAATTTAGGTGATAAAGATATTAAATCAATAGGCATATCAGTTTTAACAAAATGAGAACCTTCAGTTTCGATTGTTACAAGTATTCCTCTTTTCATAGCAAAATGCATTATTTCATTTACTAATTTTGAGTGCATAGTTGGTGAACCGCCTGTAAGCATCATTTCTTTTACATGGGGGTTTTCATCATATATTTTAACAATATCATTAAAACAAAATGTTCCCTTTTCAGGGTGTATACTTGTATACCAAGAATCACACCATCCACCTTCTCCAAAGTAGCAACGGTGAGTACATCCAGTTGTTCTAACTGCAATAGTTGGTCTACCAAACCTACTACCCTCTGATTGTACGCATCGGTATACTTCTAGTATAGGTAAAGTTTTGTTATAATCTTCTATTCTTCCTAAAGATTGTTCCATGTTTCTTTAATTTGTGATTCTGTTAAAACTCCCATTTTTTTATCTATAATACAACCATCTTTTTCAAAAACCAAAACAGGTATACTTCTTATACCATATTCTTGAGCAAGTTGTTGGTTTTCATCAATATTAATTGATTGAATATTTAATTGTGTACTTAGTGATTCTACTACAGGTTTTAAACTACGACAAGGTCCACACCATGATGCGTTAAAATAAAGGATTCTTTTCATTTTGTTAAAATATATTTAATTTTTATATTACTATAACTGATAGTAGTTGTCCAATAATTATTCTCCATAAATTGCTGCATTTTTTCCATGTTCCATAAATTTTACTTTTACTACTCTTACTCGCCCATCTGTTTCTTCTTCAACAAACATATTAAGCTTATTATAAATATACTCAGCAAATTTTTCAGCACCAGTAGCATCTATTATTCTTAATTGAATTAGTCCTTGTGCATCCATTATTCTAAATGAATCTAATGATGGGTCATCATTTGCAGCAATTAGTGTATGGTCAAACATATAATCCATCCAAGCTTTAGGAGACATACCATCAATTTGAGTTTTAGCTCTTTTCATTCCTCCAAAATCCCAAACCCAATTTCTATGGTCAAGTTGACCTTCAAATGTTACTTTAAATGAAATTCCATAACCATGTAAATAACTACAGTGTGTTTCTTTTGCTCTCCATTGACGAAATACTGTACTGAATCCGTCAAATATTTTTGATGATTGATGTTTCATTATTTTATATTTAATTGTTCTTTTTCATATTCTGAGAGTACTTGTTCAACATATATTCTTGCTGTTTCCCAAGTTACAGGACCTGTTTCATCAGCATATCCTACAGGATCAGGTCTTCCTAACTTAATAAATGCTTCTACTCGCTCAACTGAACTAGCTGATTTATAATCTGAAAACCAATTATCACCAGAAGCAGATATAATTTGAATTGGTTTATAACTTGTATTTGTACGTGAATATACTTCATCAAAATCTAAACCTAAATATTTACATAGTTTTTCTCCATCTTGTAAAATAGTAAATTTATCACCTTCAAGATATGGTGTAAAGTAACCTACTTTATCAGCATCCCAATTACCCATTCTAAAAGCAGCATCATCTGCATCTCTAAATTCTTGTCTACAATCAGGATAAATAGCATGATCACCCGCATGGATACCAAGTGCAATATCACAATTTTCACCCGTTTGGTTTGCTCTAGACAGTGCTACTGCTTGTGTAATAGAAGCAAATATTTTGTTTCTATTTGGAACAACTGTTGCTTTCATATTATCTTCAGCATAATGGCCTTCAGGTACATCATCTCCACCTTCAACTAATGCAGAATCAAGTAAATCAACTAAACCATCTAATTTAATTACTCTATATTTAACACCAGGATGTGAATCACCATGTATTCCAATATTAATCATTACTTCAGTATTAATATAATCTACTAATGATTGAGCACGTTCTAACTCAACTCGATGTTTTTGTCCATAATCAAATGAAATAGCTGTTACCGTGTCATATTCTTTTAGACAACGTAACAACAATGTACTGGAATCCATTCCTCCAGATAGGGAAACTACAACATGCCTTTCCATAGTTCTTTGTTATTTAATTGTTTATATTCTTCTTTTGTTAATCCTTTCATTAACATAAACATTTCAAAGTCTATATCTAATAGACGATAGAAATCATACCAATTTTCTTTCCATTCTTCACGGAATTTTTCAAATTCTATTTTCTTTTTTATATTCATAACTCATTTATTTCACGAAACTTTTTAACATTATATTCTATAAACTTTAAATTAACATCTTTTTCTTCTATATCTTGAAAATTATTCATATTTGCTTCTGGTTTATGAGGTAAACCTAAATCAAAGTACATTTTTTGTTCAATTCCTGCCATTACTGGGTTGGATGTGTCTATTGATTTAATACATTCTATATTTTTATATAAACCAAATTCAATAGGGGAAGCAGTACCTAATAAATGTACTCTATCTTTTGGGGATAATATATTTTTTTTCATTAAGTCATTTATAACCATATATCTACCTATTGCTTTACCAAAATCTTTATTTGGGTGAGGGCAAATATCATTATAATATGAAGCACCATATGAATATGCTATTTTTTTATATCCTAAATCTTTATAAGCTTGGGTACATAATGCTGCATAATGTTGGGTTTTAGCTTGTACTACTGCTATTTTTGTAACTCCTTCAGGTAATTCAATTTGGGACCATGTTTTAGCATTTCTAACTGATTCGCTATAATTTTCCCAAACATCAGGTACTATAAATTCATCAGGTTTAATTTCTTTAATCCAATACATTAAACGTTCTGTATTATATGCTTCTCCTAGTTCATGTAGTGAATTATCCATTACAATATATCTACCCTGTTTTTTAGATTCATAGAAGAAATTTTTATATTCTTCATTTTGATCCATTAAATGAGGTAGACAATAATCATAATCGTTAAATTCTTTGCTTTTTTCTAAGAGGCAAAATGGAACTTCATGTGATATTTTTACTTTTTTCATAACCTAAATATAATTAATAACCTTTAAAAAAACAAATATCTTTAATAAGTTTTGGTATTATCTGAGTTGGGAGGGTTTTTTATTTGTTCTAATAATTGGGCTCTTTTTTTGGCTGAATATCCTGAGTTATTTATTTTATTTAATTCTTTTTGGTAGGAAAGAGAAGTAGAAGATGAAGTTGGGGCTTTAACCCTCTCGGCTTTACTCTCCTCCAATTTTGCTTCTACTTTCTCCTCCTTTAAAACTTCAGTTTTTTTTTCTCCGTAAATATTTCTTTTAGATTTATCAGCTAAAAGTTTATTTGCAGAGATTAATAACATAACAGCTAAGGGATCAAAAACAAATATAAAAACTAATATAAACCAATTTACTACTTGGTCAGTATCTTTTCCTGTAATTTTTGCAACATATTTTAAAGGACCAATTTCTGCTGCAACTTCAGAATTTGTTTCCAAATCAAGTATATTTAGATCAAGTTTAGTTACACTATCATTCAAAGCATCTTGTTTTATAGCTATGCTATCTCTTCTAGCAGTTTGAGAGTCTAATTGTTGTTGTATGATTCTACGTGTTGCAGAAGATTGGGTAGTTATTACTTCACCTTCTGAATTAGTATATTGGATAACATTGTTTCCTAAACTTTCACTTAATTGAAGAATTTGAGAATTTATGTCTTGTTGTTCTTTTGATATATCTAATACTTGTTGTTTATATCTATCACGTTTTTTTACTTGTACTTCAACTTGTTTGTCTACTGCTTGCATTTTATATGATGTTTCTTGGTAGGCAGAAACTAAAAAACCATAAATGCCTAATGAAGTTATAATCATTAAAGCAGCTAATGCTGCAATAAGATATGTTTTATGTAGCCAATGGATTGTTTTCCAAAATCTTTCTAAATATGAAGCAGTAATTAGTTTAGATGCTTCAAGTATCCCTGCCATTATAATAACAGCTGTAGCTTGAGAGGAAAATAGTTTACTAATTCCAAATACACTATAATACGCTGCTACTGTTGCTAAACTTAAAGCAGCTATTAAAATTAATATAGGAAAAATTTTTTTCATATTGAGTAAAATAAGGAGCCCCTATTGGGGCTCCAAACATTTTTAAATAAAATTACGATTTAAAAGCTAGTAAGAATTCTCTTATTCCAATACCAAATGCAATACCTGCATATAGTACAGCTCCTTTTAATAACAATGCAGCACCAACTCCACCTGCTAAGGCAGCTCGGAACCATGTTGAATTTACGATTGATTTTACTTTATCCATTATATAGGTTTTAGGGGGTTACACTATTTGTTTTGACTCAACTTCTTGAATCATTTCAAAGTGAATTTTAGCTATTCTATCTCTACCTTTTTCACTTTGGAGGTAATTATGACAATTTTCATAATTTGTCATAAAAAAGTTTTCAGATAATATTGCAGGCATTATTGTTTTAGACAATACCCAAAAATTAGCTTCTTTATCTACATCACCATCAGAATAAGTGTCTTTTCTCATATATTCGTTTGGGAATTCTTTATCGGCTTTTTCAAATAATATTGTTGCAATTTTGTCTGATTTTGTTTCGCCAATAGAAGTATATACTGACCAGCCATTTGCTGATTCATCATCAAATCCGTTTGCATGCACAGAAACATAAATGCATTTTCCATCCTGGTCTAGTCTTTTTCGGTAAATATCGTTTGCTTTATCTGTTCTTTCAGACAATGGTACATCTTCTTGTGTATCTACTAAATTAACACACTCAATTCCTGCTTTATTACACATTTTAACTAAACGATCTACAATCGCTCTATTAAATTCTCCTTCAAATAATTGTGTTCCATCAGGCCATACAGGTGATCTTTTACCTGCTGTTTGGTATACACCATCTATTATACCACCATGTCCATTATCTAAAATCCATAAATAGTTTGATTTTGGGGTTGGACAATTTGGTGTAATTGTAACATCATATTCAGTCCCACAACTAGGACAAGTTATAATTTTATCCATGGAGGGTTGTTTTTTCGTTTTTTGGTTTAGCAAATGCTTTAACTGTTGAAACACCCAACATAGTGGCTGAAAAGATAAGCATTGAGTCAAATAATGTTTCATTTACTGAAAAGAAGTTAAATCCGTCACCTATAAAAGCAATACAAACAAGAATTCCAGAAATAATCCCCATTGTTTTTTTGGAGGAATATTTACCCTCATTTAAATCTTCTTTTAAAATGTCTTTTACAAATTTCATAATATTATTTGATTATAAATATTACTAACCATCACAACTTACACAATCTGCAACTCTAGATCCTAAATCTCCTTTAATTACTGAGTCTGTTCTTAGGTAATAAAGTGTTTTAATTCCTAATTTCCATGCTTCCATATGTACTTGATTTATCCATCTTGGTGAATCTGTTGGGGCAAAGCATAAATTAAGTGATTGTGTTTGGTCAATATATTTTTGTCTAAGAGCAGCTTGTTGTACAAGACCTAATTGATTTATTTCAGCAAATGTTAAAAATATTTCTTTATCATCTTCTTTTAATATCTCACTTGGTAAATTTTGAACAGAACCATCATCAGTTAATATTTGATCCCAAGTTTTTTCGGTATTATGTCCATTTTTTTCTAGTATCTTTTCTAATTCAGGATTTTTAACTATAAAAGTACCTTTAGCACCATTAAATGTGTACATATTAGCAGGGTAAGGTTCAATACCTGCTGAACAGTTATTAATTCTAGAATTAGATACAGTAGGGGCAATTGCTAAAACATGAGTGTTTCTCATTCCTGTTCCCCTACACCAAAGTGGTTCACCATATTCTTGAGCTAGTTGTCTACTTGCTGATTCTGCTTGAATTTTTATATTACTGAAAATAGTATGTGTCCAAGCAGTAGAGGCAATAGAGTTAAATGGTAGGTTTTTCTTTTGTAAAAATGTATGCCAACCCATTACTCCCAATCCTAATGCTCTACCTTTCATAGCATGTCTATGAGTTCGAATCATAGATTCTTGACCATTAGTTTTTTGAATAAATTCTTCCATTACACCATCTAAAAAGTAAATAGCAGTTTCAACTACATCTGTGTCTTTCCATTCATCATATTTTGCTAAGTTTAATGAAGATAAACAACATATAAACGAGTGCTCTTCATCTGTATGGAGTGTTATTTCAGAGCAAATATTTGTCATTGATACGTTTAAATTGTTCATTAGATAAGCCATTGGGTTGTCCTTATTAACATTATCTTCAAACATAATATATGGTTCACCTGTTTCAACTCGTGATTTTAAGATTTCTAACCATAAATCCATTGCTTCTTGATCCCGATCATTTAGTCGTCTCATAAAAGCATCATCAACAACTACACATTGATGTAAATTTAGGCATTGTCTATTTGGGTCACCCTTAGGTCTTCTGATTTGGAGGTATTCTTTTATGTCAGGGTGGTTTATATTTAAATTAACAGATGCCGCCCCTCTTCTTACAGATCCTTGGTTAGTTGCTATAATAGTTGAATCATAAATTTTAGCCCAAGGTACTACACCTTCACTTTTACCATTTCCTCTAATTGAAGCACCTCTCCCTCTAATTTTAGATAAAGAAATACCAACTCCACCACCATAAGATGTTAACCTCATTAACTCAGCATTTGTTAAACCAATACCTCTAACTGAGTCGGGTGTGTCAATTCCAAAGCATGAAATAGGTAAACCCCTATCTGTTCCAGTATTAGATAAAACGGGTGAAGCTAATCCAATCCAACCATTCCAAATATATTTAAAGAATTTATTTGCTAAATCAGGTCGCTCTAATCTATCAGCTACTGCATTAGCTACTCTTCTATATGCTTTTTTAGGTGTTTCACCAGGTAAAAGATATCCTTTTGAAATTGTAGCTAAAGCTACTTCATCTAAAAATTCAGGGTAATCTTTGCCTTTTTCCCACTGTGTATAATCTGCTACTAAATTGTTATCCATAATTTAAAATATTGAAGCGGTGTCCCACTCAATGTGTCCTTTACTATAATTTGTTACTCTATTTGCGAAAAAATCTGTATGTTGTTTACCAGCACTTAATGAATCAAACCATTTCATATTTTTAACTGCTGTCATATCAACATCTAAGATAATGGGTCTATATCCTAAATCTGCTAATTTTGTGTTTACTCTATTTTTAATAAAATTTTGTAAGTCATATTTTGAACAACCTTCAAGATCACCTAACTCATAAACTTTATCTATAAAATCTAATTCTAATTTAAGTGAAAGTAAAGCTGCCTCATTAATTGCTGCTTCTAATTCAGGTGTTTTTAATTCAGGGTTTTCTTCAATTAAAGTTCTGAATAGCCAACAACCTGCTTCAGAGTGTAATGATTCATCTCTAATACTCCATTCAACTATTTGGCCTACACCTTTTAGTTTATTTCTCATTTTAAATGAAAGTAAAACAGCAAATGAAGAAAATAAATTTACACCTTCTGTAAATGCAGAAAATATAGCTAATGATTTTGCTATTTCATGTATGTCTTTTTCACCATTAAAGCTATCTCTAACAGCGGTTAAGTTTTCAATTTTAGCCATTGTTGCTTCATCTTCCATAAATTCAGCAAAATTTTCTAACCCTAAAGTTTCATTTAATAATGAGTATGCTTCTGCATGGATTGTTTCAAAAGCACCAAATGTTGTAGCCATCATTATAACTTCGGGTTTTCTAAACCATTTTGTTACTAATCCCGACCAATAATCATTTACTACTGTTTCTGTTTGGGCAAAACCTTTTAAAATAGAACCAATTATGTTTTTTTCTGTTTCTGTTAAATTTTGTTTCCAATCATTAATATCTGACATCATTGGTACTTCAGTATGTAACCAATGTGCTTGTTGTTGTTTTAACCAATAATCTGCTGCCTCTTGATATTCAAAAGGTTTATAGACTATTCTTTCTTTCAATAAGTTTGATTTGTTTGGCATTTTTAAAAAATTTTAATGTTATGAATTTAATTCGAAAAACTTATTTTTTAACATTTTACGATCTAAATTGTCAAAATTTTCATAGCTTGAAGATCCAGGTATAACAGTATCAGCTTCTTCATTATACATCTCACCTATTTCAATTTTACCAATAGTTGTATCAACATTAACTTGGTAAGTAAGGCCATCCATTCCATATCTATTTTTCATAATGTGAAATCTCCCTGTTCCGTTAACTTTATCTTCTTTTTTTCTTGATAAGGATATAGACAAATCTGTGATCATCATTTTATCGTAACTACCAGCGGCTTTGTCTCCTTCTATGACATCATCTTTAGCGCCTGCACGATTTACTTGTGAAACTGACCATATAGGTAAATTTAATTGTCTTGCTAATCCTTTAGTACTAGTATAAATATCATCTATTTCTCCCTTACGGTCAACTGTTTTCTTTTTTGTTGAAAGTAAATCAATATAATCAATAATGATTAAATCAGGTTTTATTCCTAAATCTGTTACTTTTTTAATATGAGTCTCTATTGTAGACATTGTAGTCTTACCCATAGGATATTCTTTGATTATTAATTCACCTGGTAGTTCAGGTACTGTTTCTTCTACTTTAATTTTATGTTTTTCTAAATTATCAACAGGTACATGAGTGAAAAAAGCATCATATCTTCTTCCAGTATATGATTCACTTAATTCTAAAGTATAATGAATTACATTAAAACCCATTTTAACAGCAAAACCACCTAAAGCAACTAATGACCAAGATTTACCACCACCAGGATTACCAAATATTAAACCTAGATCACCACCACCTAATCCACCTTGTACTAATTGATTAATTGGTTCCCAAGGTGTAGGCACAGTTACTCTATGATCTTCTCTATATCTTGATTCTACATCTTTTCTATATTCATGTCCTATATTTTTATCTTGGCCTGCTTTCATAGCGGCTTCAATCATATATTTTATAGAATCATAATCACCTGCTTTAAGTAAATCCACACTACTTAACAATGCTTTTTTAAGTTGTTGGTTTTTACAAAATGCAGAAAATTCCTCTTGTACATAAGTTAAATCATCAATATCTGCTTTATATGCTTCACGAAGTTGTTCTCTTATTGAAACCTGGAGTACTTCGTTTTCTACTTTTTTCATTTCAACTTTTAAAATATCCATTGAAATAGTAGTGTGATATTTTTCATAATAGTCTAATATTTCATTTATAACCCATTTATGTGCTGGGTTTGAAAAATATTCACTATCTAAAACATCATTTATATTTTGTAAGAAATTTTTATGGGTTAATAATGAAGAAATTACCTTCATTTGGAAAACCGGGCCGTATTCATCAATTGATTTTAACGTCATTTTTTTATAACTTTTTTATTTTAAATATAACAACAATTTATTTATCTTCCAATAAATTTTCAAAAATGTCTTTAATCCATATATCTACATTTCTTATTAAACCTCCTAATTGATCTTTATTATACATTTCAATAAACTGTGAAGGTAAATAATTAATAGGTTCATTTTCTATAAATTTATCAATAAGTATTTTATCTTTATCATTTATCATAGGATTTGATAAATCCATAACTTTATGTTTATTCTCTAATAATTCTATATCATGTAAAACACGAGCATATATTACATGCTCTTTTAATTTATTTTCACATAAATTTAACAAATCATCTAACTCCATATTTTTCCCTGTTAATTCAGGAAATAATTTATATAATTTTTTAATACCTAAACCTTTAATGCCTGGGATCCCATCTGAATTATCTCCCATAAGAAGTTTATAGAGGAGAAAATTGTTGGGTGAGATATTAAATTTATCTTTTACTGTTTGTTCAGTATAAAATTCTTTTTCTATAGGTCTATAAACAACGACTTGTTCTGATATTAATTGGAGATAATCTTTATCGCTAGATATTATAAAAGCTCTATCATTTTTATTAGTAAGTATTGTTTTACTTAAATAAGCAATAATATCATCTGCTTCTACTTTATCTATTGATATAGTTCTTACAGGTAAAGTTTTCAAATATTGGATTATTCTAACTATTTGATTAACTTTAGATTCATCTTCTTCTTCTAAGTTATCAAATACTTCCCAATTAGTAACTCTAGTTAAATTTCTATTTGATTTATATTCAGGGATTAGATTTTTTCTATTATTAGAAGAACCTTTACCATCAAATACAACAAACACTTTAGTAGGTTGGATTTGACGAATTAAAGATCCTAATGAACGAAAAAAACCTCCTAAACCTCCAATATGAGCTCCTTTTGGATTAACAGCATTTATAGCACTAAAATTTCTAAAAAATAAATTAAGCCCATCAATAAACATATAACGTTCAAATTGTGGTAATTCTTCTCCTGTTTCTTGTATATTATTTAAGAGATTTAGTAGGTCTTTTTTCATATAACTTTATTCAGGTTCAGTAATAAAAGACTCAACTTGTGAAGTATCAGAATTTTCTTCAACTATATTAAAATCTCCTCCACCTAATACTCTTTTCCATTCTTCTTTTTGTGAATCTTTATAACCTTTTAGATCTTTATCATTATCTAAAATAAACCCGTGTGGTGTCATAACAATTTTCCCTCTAGATTGTATACCATTAATATGATTTTTATCAATTTGTAAATTTGTTCGTTTAGCAAATTCTACTTGTTTACCATCTTTAATAGCTTTTAATTTTGAAGTACCAGAATCAGCAATGTTTCCAAATGTTACTACAAATGTAGCATCAAACCACATTGCGAAACCACCTTTATTCATTAATTTAGGTTGACCCATAGGTACAGCAGGCTTAGCTGCCCAAACCTTATTAACACAAACTAAAGTATTCGTATATTTTGAGCTTTCTTTACGAGATAATGTAATACGTTGATTAACATTATTCCCGAATTGAGTTGACATAGCGCCAGCATTCCATTCATTATTGTTCTTGTTAGATTTTACAGACATTTCACAAGGTATTGAACCGATTGAATCCCATAAAAATAAAAGATCATATGGTAAATTACCTTTTTTCTGTTCATCCATTAAGTCTAAAATAAATGCAGCAACATCTTCAATTGTATGTAAAGTTTCCCTATCAACATATAAAAATTGTCCTTCATAATCAACTAATTCGCCTGTTTCTTTGTCAAATATTTCATCAACTTCAAAACCCATCATTTTAGCATGTTCCCAAGACCATTTCATTTCTGTAATAATGAAAACAGGTAATATACCACGTTTTTGGGCAGCAACTGCTGCTTCAAGTAACGCGGTAGTTTTTCCTGTATCAGAGTGACCTCTGAGTAATGAAATATGGCCTAAGGGTATTCCTGGTACTGAGGTTACTTCTTGGAATGCTTGGGATAGGGGTATCCAATCTTGTGATTTAAATTTTACATTAGATGCTAAGCCTTTTTTATTTTTAAAAGAATCTAAATTAAAACTAGACTTCAATTCCTTATCTACTGCTTCTGACAGTGATTTTCTCTTGTTTGTCATATAGTTTTATTTAAAAGGGTAAATTATCACTAGTGATTTCATTATCATCATTAAAAACATCATCAAATTTATCTGCCTTAGTTTCTTTCTTTTTAGTAGAAAGACTATAATTTGAGTCAGTTTTCTCATCATCAAATGCTACAGCAGGTTCAGATGAAATTTCACCTTCTTCTTCTTCAGGTGATAACCATTCTTGAAGAGCACCTTTAAGAGTATCAAATGGAAGTGGACGATATGTTTCTTTAGGATTTTGTTGATCTTCTAACCATGTTTCAACTAAATCTTTATCATCTGATAAAGGTGTTTGTTTCATTGAGGGTGAAATAGAAGTTAAATTATATTTTGTTTTATTTTGTTCAGGGCTAGTAGTAACTAATTTAATATCTCTACCATTTATAATATCTGTAAAATCACCTACTTCTTCATCAGCAGCTAAATTTAAAAATGCTTCATAAACTTTTTTACCAAATTCCCACATTTGAACACCTTCAGATTCCTGTCCTCTAACAATTACAGGAGCAAAAATACGAACTTTAGGATCTAATTTTTTAGCTAAACGCCAATTTTCTTTATCATTAGTACCTCTAAGTTGTTTAGCAAATTCAAAAATTGGATCTTTTTCATCCCAATTTAAAGGTGAAGCAAGAGCTCTAAATTTACCAATATTATAATACATTTGCATTTCAATAAAAGGATATTCTTTATTGTACTTATAAGGTACAACTCTTACTGTTTGTTTTCCTACAGAAGGTTTAAATTTTTTCAACTGAACATATTCAGTTTTGTTACTTCCATTATTTTCAGAAGATTTTTGGATTGTATCAAGTTTTTGCTTGATTGCATTTAGATTCATAATATAACTTAATTTAATTGTTTATAACTGTAAATATAATAACTAGATTAGTGATAGCCAAACTATCTTGTAAATTTTATTCTTAATTTTTCTTTCATATTTCAATAATCTTGTAGATTTTTAATTAAATTTCTTCCCAACTTTTTACCCCCCACCCTTCTTCACTCTGATATTTTTCACTAAATTCAGATAGAGAGGATACAAAATATAACATTGAATCTCCTGATACTTGAGCATAGATTATTTTAGGTGGAGAGGTAAAATTCCCTGCAAAATCTAATCCATGAAAATAACCATTATTTTCACCAAAGGCCTCTATAAGTATTTTATTTAAAATAGGTTTTAATTTTGGACTTTTTTTTAATAATTCTTGCATTTCCCCATAATTTTTACAAGTTTCTGGGTAATCAGTATCTTCACAATCAAAATCTATTCTTTTAATATGGCTAGGGATAGCTGGGAAATTTTCTATTTTAAATATTTCATTATAAGGAACACCAACATATACTTTTGTTTCTCCAGATGTAGGTTTTATTAAATCTTTTTCTCCTCTTGAATATCTATCTAGGTATTCTTTTTCCTCAGAACTAAGGGAATCTTTACCTTGAGTCGATATTTTGTCTAAAATACTATCTACAACTTCCATATCTTCTAAAAGTTGTTTATATTGGTTTTCAGTGATTAAACCTGCTAAAAATTTCATTCTTAATTTTTCTTTCATAGTTTAATAATTTTATAAATTTTTGTATTTAATTGTTTAATCTCATTATGTTGAGTAAGTAATATACAATTTTTATAATGTTGCCAACTAATTGGAAATTTAGTATCAACTACACCACCATTTAATTTTTTTATAAGCTCATTAAGAGCATTTATAGTATATAAGGTATTAGATTCTTTCTTCCTATGTACAAGAATAGTATTTTCTGGTATGTCATTTACGTTACCTTGTTCAACATTGTAAGTAACAACATATTCATCATTACTCTTAACTTGTAATGCAAACATTTTATTATACATTATAGAATATCTACTAGATAAAGTTTCAACGAGATTATTTAAATCTTCTAACGTTGTAAAGGTACAAAATAATCTATTATTCATTGATGTAAGGTCTACAGAACTATTAAAGTCATATATGTTATACGTATTAGGAGATTCTTGTAAAATATTAATCATAATTATTTAGTAGCAAAATTATAATTTTTGCCTGTTTTTGTTTTAATTTGTAATTTTTTCTCTTTAAATACTTGCTGTATCTGTTCTAAAAGTTCTGTTTCTGTTTCATCATAATCTAATAAAAATGAATCATAAACATATAATACGAGTTTAGTTTTTTTCCCTCGTAAAAGTTTAAAAATATCCCATAATATAAGAACGTTAGTTGTAGTTTCCAAGTTTTGTAATAAATAATTTAAAAGTTTTTGTGGATTCATATTATCCAGTTTATCTCTTTCAAATTTATATTTAGATATTGGACATTCTATATACCCTTCATTCTCAAATTTTTGCCACAATTCATTCGTATATACTTTTACTTTTTTAAAGTACGGGAGTTCTTCATATTCTTTCCAAATACCCCCATAAATTTGTTTAAACGTAATTTCTTTAGCTTCTTTATATCCAACTCCATACATATCTGCAAAAGACTTATGGATATCCACATTATCGAAGTTATAATCACAGAGACTAGCCAAAAGGGTAGGATGGTAAGCACTAATATCCATTTCATAAAAAAGGTCATTGCGCGGTTTAAAACATTTTCTTTCTCCATTTTTTTTATCTAATGCCGAATAATTTACACCTCCATATCTATTAGAGGGTCTCATCGTTGTTGTGTTAAAATTATATTGTGTGTATACATAACCGTCATTGGTGTCCTTATCAAAATAATGTTGATATAACGTGTTATCTACCTTAATCCCCGCTTGTTCTATCATATTGAACACAATTGCGGCTCTATTATTGTAAAACAGGTTTGGTTTAGTGAATGTAAAATTTCTATAATTTTCTTCACATACCTCATAGTGTTTGACTATTGGTATTATTGGGTTGGTATGAGCACGTCCACCACTATTTTGGTTAATATGATTGTGAGCAGGTGTTAGTTCTGGTATATACGTAGTAAGGGATGGGGTTGGTTGTAGTAAGTTGCTGAATGGTATTTCTTTTATATAATGTAAGAATTCTTTTTTATCTCTTATGTGGAGGTTTTCTATGCTATTTAGTACTTTTATTCCCTCTTTTAGGGGTAGGTTTATTGTTTCACTATGGTTTATTGGGATAATGTATCCTTTTGTATTATAATGTCTTGCAGGTTTAATATAGATAGCACATATATTATTTTCTACAGGATGTAAAAAGGGTGATGTAGGAATTATCTCTACATACGCTTCTTTGTATTTAATTTGACAAAGATGGTCTATCTTAGTTTGATTTTCTATAAGCCAATACATAAGATTAAGATACTAAGGTTTCTTTAATCTTCCAAGAAATATTGTAAAAATTTACCTTTAAAGTATTTTGAAAATCCTATATAGTTTAGTTGAGATTCAATTTTAGAAACTGAGGATTGGTTTCTAATATATGTTTTATCTCTATCACCTTTAATACTCCAAAGAAAGGAAAATCCTGTGTATAAATCCCAAGCAATACTATCATCTTTATTTGCAAGTTTATTATGAGAAGCTTTAGATATTTCAATATATTTACGTTCATTATTTTTTTTGCAAAAATATCTAATAAATATGCCTTTTTCTTTTTCTTGTTCTGTTGGGTAAGTAGGACTAAATTGTGGTATAACTCTTGTTTTAACATCAACAGTATTACTATACACAGAAGAGTTAGAATCATATTTAGCATATTTTTTAAAATCTTCAGGAGATAAAATAGCAGCTTGTTTTGTAACAGGTGCAATTGTTTTTTCGGGATTAGCTTTATTAGATAAAGTAGGGGAATTTGAATTTGTTGTAGTATTATATCTAGAATTAAAAGGTAATAATTCAATTGAGGATTCATTTGGGTTTTTACCAGTAAATACTTTTCCTGTTGAGATTTTAAAATAAGAACCTTTATAATTTTCTAAAGTAGTAGATAAAATATACTCATTACCATTGGTAATAAATCCAGTTTTTATTTGTGATTTAGGGTAATACATTTTATTAATTATAAGTATTTACAATATTATCTTTTACTTTAAATACATTTATTTGATATTTGTCTCCTGGGAGATAAGTTTTTGATTTATATACAAATGCAGTTCC
>JAAHTH010000403.1_pt3 | contig 19512 bp, 28 predicted proteins | sample 6116091 | NCBI WGS metagenome assembly JAAHTH01 (sample SAMN13939990, study PRJNA603662) | sponge metagenome | isolation source: marine sponge | host: Mycale hentscheli | place: New Zealand | collected 2006 | reverse complement strand
TAATCTGTCGCTAGTTGCATATAACCAGTTCTGCAAAAGTCATTCAAAAGCGAATTACCTAATTCAGCCACTTCTGGAGAAAATGCGTAATCAAAAACAGCGTCAGCAGCTGGAATATCATCAAAATAATCTAGCAAAGATTGTGCTACTGTTGCTCCAGCATTATTAACGAATTCATCTAATAAAATTAACACTAATTCTAGTGGACTATTACAAGTTTCTCGCCTACCTACTATTCCGTATTTAAACTGCCTATCGTCAGTATTGCTCATTAAAATACGATTCTTTGTAGTGGCGTTTGGTAGTGCAGAAGTTGTTCCATTTACGTTAGTTACTAAAGGAATAACCGTATGTGAATAGATAGCTTCATCAAATTGCTGGAACGTTTGTAAATCTGCTGAATCTGTTTGATAACTCAAAATGAAGTTATAGTCTAGCTCATCTGCATTCGTGCCGTTAAACTCTTTTAAAACGTCTTTAACTTGGTATGTACTTTGCTCTTTAAAGTAATCCCAGCGTTCCCAATGGACAGTATCACCGATTATAGTTATTTTAGCGTTAAACACTTCGCTTAAATCTCTAATCCAATCACCAAATGTTTCTTGACCAGTTGCTTCTTGATTGCTAGGCTGATTTATGTCTACTCCTTGTGTAGTCTTTTTTGGAATTATGCAAAGATTTTTATACTCTTCAGAATCTAAAATTGTACTACTGAATTTATAGCCTAAATAAGCACAACCTTTTTCAAACCCTACTTTAGCTTTTAGTGCTTTGTGTTTTCTTGGATATGGAACTAAAGCTTCAGTAATTTGGTCTATTAAAAGCTTTGTTTGAATTGTTAATATATTCACTTGAATAGCATTCATTATCATTTGACCAACACCTTCGGCTATTACTGGATAATTACCTATAAAAGCATTTACCGCATCTGTTCCAGCAGTTATGGTAGTTATTGTTTCTTGAACTAATCCAAAAGCAGTTAAACTCAACGACATTAATTGAGCTGTATCTGGAACGTCTAAAGTAGAATAGTAAACGTCTGTAAGTTCCGATGGCGAAATGTAGCCTATTTCGTTTGAACTTAATTCTTCAATTAAAAGAAGTAGCGAAAATGTATCTGCTGCTTCTGTCATAAAGTCTATATTTCCAAGCTCTTGGATAGGTGTCTTTGTCCAATCACAAGCAAACTCCGCTTTGCGTAAATCTAAAACTGATTCTAGTAGATTAAATGTACCAGCTTCACATACTTCTTCCACTTGAAATACTGGTGGCTCTAATAAACCAACTTCGCCAGTACAACCGCCTTCAATCCATTCGTTTATAAAAGTTGCTGTTTGTCCTAAAAACTCAAAATCTGAAGTAGATAACCTATTGGTATTATTGTCAAAGTTTAACTCAACTTCTAATTCTTTCCAGTTTTGCGGTGGTGGTATTTCGTTACCATCTAAAGTAAATCTTAAACTCATCCTAATTTACGCTTTTTAGTCGTTGTACTACCCTTTCTATGTGTTCGTTTAATAAAGTATTCACCATTAATTTCAAAGTCTGTGGTCGGACTATTATTAATAGCTTCTTTTACACTCCTTAATTCATTTTCTAGTCTAGCAAAATCATAACCTACTTCGTTATTTTGAACAGATAAGAATTTAGCGTTTTGGTCTGCAAATATGTTAGCGTCTGCAAACTGATTGAAGTAGCCATCACTAACCGCTTTATCAAAATCTTTAGCTTCCCAGCCTTTCATTCCATACTCAGTAGTCTGTGCTTTAGTATTTACAAACTCGCCTTTATGTACTACTCCAGCTTCAGCATATTCGTTGCCATCGCCAGTATAACCACCATCGTGAAAACCTTCAGATATTACTTCTGCTGCTGCCATAGTTGTCGCTGCTTTAGCTACTGCTCCTTGACCATCACCACTACTTGCGAAAGCTGCTACTAAATCAAAGAACGCTTGGACTTTTGCTAATTTTTCTAGTCTTTTTTGCTCTTCTATTCTTTGTAGTTCTAATTCTGCTGCTTTTTTACGCCTAAATTCAATCTCTCTAGCACTTAGATTTTCATTTTGTGATAGAAAGTCTTGCTCAGCACTTATTTGTCTATCTAAGGCTTCTATTTTAGCTTCAGATTCCATTGTAAGGTTTTCAATAGTTATATCTACCAGTTCTTTGGATTGCTTTATTGTTTCTTCTTTTTGTTTTTGTTGTTCTTTTAATCGTTTTTTTTCTTCTTTGTCTGCTTTTTCTTTAGCTTTCTCGGTTTCTTCTAGTTCTTTACGTTTAGCTTCTTCAAACTCTTTAAATGTAGCAAAGCCACTTTCTTGAAATTCTACAAAAGTATCAAATTCATCTTGCTGAAATTCTTTACTAAATTCAGAAAGTTGTTTATTGAACTCAGCGTTTTCTTGTTTAGCGTTGCGTTCTTCAGCTTCTGCGATAGCGTCTATTTTTCTTTGTTGCTCTAGTGCTTTTTTTGCTTTCAACTCATCTTCCATAGCAGCCACTAAAGCTTTTTCCGCTTCAGTCAATCCTTCTTTTGCTTTTTTGTTATCTTCAGTTCCCGATGTACCTTTTGCTAACGACCTTGAAGAAGAACTAATTAATTCCTCTAAATCTATTCCAGACCTTAATAATTCTTTTTGTATTTCATTTATTCTTTCTTGACTAATTGCTTGGACATCATTAGCAATAGCATAACCGCTTATGATTTTAATTGCTTGTTTTTGTGTAGCTGTTAAATCTTGATTAACTGCTGTAAATTCAATTACTTTATTTTGAAAAGCATCCACATCTGTTTCAGCTAATCTAAATAATTCACTAAGCTGTGATAATTCAAAACTACCACCGCCAAATGCTTCTTCTTTTAATAACTTAAATTGTTTTCTAGTTAATTCAAGTCCACTTAAAGCTGTTTCTAACCTTAATTTTTCGCCAATTAATTCCTTTGCTTGTTCAGATTGTAGTGCTTGTCTTACTTGTATTTGTCTAATTAATTCAGCTCTATTAATTTCTAACGCACCAGTTTCTTCATTGATTTGAGTAACGCTATCTCCAAATGTTTCCACTAAATCATTAGTGATATTATTTAATTCTATTTTTTCATCTGAAGTTAATTCTGTTTTGTCAGCTAACTCTATATATCTACTAGATAATTCTTTTGTATTGTCTATTAAATCTGTATTTGTACTAATTAAATCTAAAGTGTCTTCTTTTATTTCATTTGTAGCCGTTAAAGCTCCTAGTAAATTAGTTGTAAAATCAACTATACTTCTTGATATTCCACTAAAAGCACTATCTCCGCTTAATAAACCTAACACAAAACCTTCCCAAGCAGAATTTAAAATAGTTAAACTACCTTGTAAAGTGTCTAGTTGTTCTTTAGCCATCTTTTCAGCAGCTCCACCAGCATTATTAAGACCTTCAGTTAATTCTTTCGTTACATCTACACCTTCAGATAGAACAAGGAAACTAGCAGCAGCATTTTTACCAACTAATTTAGCAGCAGTTCCTAGTTTATCTTCACTTTTAGCAACCTTTTCAAGACCTTCTTCTAGTGTTAAACCAGCTTTATTAAGATTAATAAATGAAGTTTTAAGATTATTACCAGCCTTACTTCCAGATATACCAGCGTTTGCAAGTGTACCAAGCAAAGCAGTTGTTTCTTCTACGCTTATTCCAACGGCTTTAGCTGCTGGTGCTGCGTTCTTCATTGATTCTTTAAACTTTTCAATATCTAAAGCAGAAGTAGAAAAAGACTTAGCCATTACATCAACTACTCGTTGAGTTTCTTCAGCACCTAAACCGAAACCACCTAAAGTAGAACCAGCTATTGCAGCAGCTTCACCTAAATCTGAACCAGTAGCGGCAGCAAGACTTAATGTCGCTTCTGTTGCGTTTAAAATTTCTTGTTCATTGAATCCTAATTTTGCAAATTCTGTCTGTAATCCACTAACTTGTGTGGCACTAAAAGCAGTAGCAGCTCCAAGACGTTTAGCGTCATTTGTTAATGTTCCTATTTCGTCTTTTGTTTTACCTAAAACTGCTGCTAAATTTGCGTTTCCTTGCTCAAAATCTTTAGCGATAGTAATAGCATTTCCTAAAGCTCTTACAAGACCAGTAATTCCAGCCGTAATTCCTAAAGCACCAGCAAAGTTTTTTAACGCTCCTACCGCTTTTGACAAACCCTTTGGATAATTACCTACATTTCTTTGAAATTGACCAGCAGCAGCGTCAGCACCTTTTAGTTTTTTATCTAATTGACCTACCTCTAAGGCTAGTTTTTTAGTCTTAGCACTACCTTCACCTTCTGTTAGAATTAAGTTCTTTAATTCCTTTCTAAGTCGGTTTAATTTAGCTGATTGTCTTTCGTAAACTGAAGATAGTTTACTGTTTTCTATTATGTCAGCTTTTACAAGTTTCTTTTGGTTTCTTAAAGCTAAATTTGTTTCTTGAAGTTGTCTAAACTTTTCAGTCCTTGCTACTTTTAACTGCTTTTTAACCTTTCTGTCTTGCTCTTGAACTTTTACTAATTCCTTTTCTATTCCTACCGCTTGTTTACCAGTATTAATAGCTTTCTTTCGTTCTTTGTCCAGTTGTTTTTGAAGCCTAGTAATCTCTTTTAAAGCTGCTGTTCTTTCTTTTAAATTGTCAGAACTTACACCACCTTTTTGTTTATTGATTTCACTCTGTAATTTCTTAATAGACTTTAAATCTTTTAGAACAGCTTTTAACCCGTTGTTCTTATCAAAGAAATTAAGTACCGTTTTTATTTCGCTCATTTCGACTTCTTTCTATTAGCAGTTCTTTGTGTCTGTAAAAATCAAATATTGACATTCTTTTAAATTCTTTAACCTTGTCTGGCTCACCATTCGCCATATTGAAAACCAAAGTATCAAAGTCTTTATACATATCTAGAACTTGACTTGTTACTGTTTTCGGGTTAATATGTGAATTTAATTTATCTTCAAGTGTTTTAATTTCTACATTTAATTTCGCTCTTTTAAGTCGGTTATCTTCGTTGGTTAATTCTATTTTTTTTAGTCCTAAATCTTGTACTATTCCTCCAAGCTCTGCATCGTCAAACTCACTTGCAAAGAAGTAACGAAGTGAGCTGATGACGCTTGAATAAAATTTGTAACAGATTCCTCCACAATCTTTTGAGTTAGTCCAGCTTCATTCCACCTTTCTAATTTTTCTCTAGCTTTAGTTTCATCAAAATTATTTTTATCTTCATCTTTATCGAAAGTCATAATAGCAAACACCATTTGGTCAGCGTCATTAGTCTGTTGTAAGCCTTTATGAAAGTCGCTTAATGTTATTAACATTTGACTTTTACTTTCGTTGTCGAAACCTTGTATAAAGCCCATTATCGTCTTTATTAAACTAGGATAAGCTATACCAGTTTCTTTGTATATCAGATACTCTTTTAAGTTAGTAAACCGCTTTATACTTAAATCTTCTGCTGTTTCCGCCTGTTCATATTCTTTGTTGCCTATTTTTACTTTTTTCATAGCAATCTATAACCCGTTACGCTTAATATCCATACCAAAGGAATGGACAAAAACAAGTTTAAATCTAAAGGAATAGACATAGCTATAACAGACACCCAAAAAGCTCTACAATGTAAACAATCAAATAAAGCTTTTCTTAGATATTTATTTGTAACTCTAGCAGCACACCAAGAAAATGGCTTTCGTAAAACACCATCTTCTTCAGTTGCCCAAAGATACATTCCAATTACTGCTGCTGTTTCTAGTATCATTTTTTAGGCTTTTCCGTTTGTTCTGATATTTTATGTATCAAATCATTTACAGATTTCCAGCTTTGCGTTTCTGCTAAAACCCTTAATATAAAATTAACTTCTTCTTCTTTTAGTTCAATTTTCATTTTATTGTTTTTTAGTTATTGTTTTCTATTTTTTTCCATATATATCTTACAAATAAACCACCCATACCACCAACAAAGCCTAGTAGAAATGCTCTCAATAAATCTTCAGTAAAGATTAATACTCCAGTTGAAAATGCTTGTCCTTGAATCCAAGCTAATAAAGTACCTATTTTATCTTGATTATTCATTTTAAAAAACTTTATATAATACAAAATTAGCGGAATAAATATCATCTCCACTATTTAAAACATTCCATTCAACAGTAATGTCTAAAGTATTGGCAACAGTTGTATCTATTGATTGAACATCTTGAAAGATATATCCGAATACTTGCCTATTGTTGTCTTTTGTATAAGCAAAATTTCCATTAGTACAGATTGTTCCCGTTGCTCCTATTGCTGCTATTGTAAAATCAAGTTCAACTTCCCAACCTTGATTTGTTGCATTGTCTAAATCAAAAACTCCCGTACTTGCTAAAATAGTTGTTCCCGTTTTTACATTTAATGTAAATTCAGAACGACCACCGCCACCAGTTGCATTAATTAAACCACCCATTTTACCGTGAAAAGAATCTCCTACGGCAAAAATATTTGCTGGAATAGAAAGAGAACCAACTCCAGTTCCTATAATACTTTGCTCTCCAGTTGTGTTTATTGTTGCACTATTCGCAGTCTGAGCATAGTTTCCTATTGACGTTGTTCCACCAGTTCCATTACTTGCTGCCGTTATCCTACCATTTGCATCAACGGTTAAATCTGTATTTGTATAGCTTCCAGCAGCTACTGAAGTGTTAATCAAATCTGCCGTAATATCTTGACCAGTAATTGACAAGTCTATGTTTGCCGAATCTGTTACTGTTGCTGCATCGTGTCGTTTAGAGGTATTGTCGCTAATTTCAGTTACTTGTGCTGGTGTAATTGTAAGCGTGTTTCCTTTCATTACTGTTCCAGCAGCAGTTCCAAAGTCTTTATTGAAAGCAGTATTCTCTACAAAGTCATCTTTCTTTGCGTTTAAAGCAGTTTGTGTGGCTGTGCTTATCGGCTTATTTGCATCGCTTGTATTGTCAACATTTCCTAAACCTATTTCTGTTGGCGTTGGAAAGCTTAATACTGGGTTCGCTGGGTCTGTATTATCAACACCATCACCAGTAACGCTATCTACTTGACCAGTCGCTGGATTAACCCATTCAGTATTATAATCAGTACCATCAATTTTAGCTAAATGCTGACCAGCAGTTCCACCAGTTGGCACACCTTGACCAGTTGCTCCAGTTGCTCCGCTTATTCCTTGTATTCCTTGAATACCTCTAGCTGCTGCTAAGTCCCAAAACTTTGTATTTTGTGTAGGGTTTAATGGTGGCTCGTTTATTGGAACATCTGTAATAGCTATCCACGAAGCACCTTGATATTCTACTAGCTCATTTTTTTCGTAGGTATCGCTTTTGTCATATTCGCCAGACCAAATAAAAGACTGACCATCTTCGCCATCTATTCCGTTAGCACCATTTAAGCCGTTTATTCCGTTAGTGCCATTTGTACCAGCTTTGCCGTTTAATCCATCTTTACCATCAGCACCATCTTGACCGTCTTTGCCTCTTATTTCAGAAATGATACTAGGAGTGATTTCAAAGTCTTTACCGTCCTTGCCATCTTTTCCATCTTTACCATTAACACCGTCTTTTCCGTCTGTTCCGTTTCTTCCATCAACCCCGTTAACGCCATCGCTTCCATTCTGTCCGTCAAGTCCTTTATCGCCGTCCTTGCCATCTGCTCCAGCTTCTCCCGACTGACCTCTTTCTCCTTTTTCTGTTTCATCTGTTAAAGCTATTATTTCTTCAATAGACTGCGTTAAATCGCTGAATAATACCCTTGCGACTAGTTTATCGTCTTGCAAGAAGTTAAGTCCGTTATTGACTTCTTTTAAAGAAAATTGATTTATGTTTATATAGTGAACTTGACCAGCTACTTCTAGTCTTAATATTTTACCTATTCTAACAATCATTACCACCTACTTGAATTGTGAAATCTGGAATGCAATCTAAGTCTTGACATATAACTATTTCATACGACAATTTAAAGCCCGTATATGGGTACATAAAAAAGTGATTGTCATCTTCTGGTAAAGTGTATTTAGAGTAGATATTGTCAAAGTTTTCTTCTATTGTTATGTCTAGAATTTCATTGCTATAAAACCCAGCATTTAAAGTCTTTAAAACATCGCCTAAAAGCTCTTGTTTATAATCGTAGCCTCTATCGTCAATCTTACGCTGGTTAAACCAAAATATCTGATTTAACGTCATAGTAAATTCTTCTTCTTCCCTATTGTAACCATCAGTCGATTCTATTTCAAAGAAAGACATTCCTTTTAGTTTATCGTCTGGCATAACGTCTATATAATCTGTCTTGCCATCATTCAAATAAACTCTAGGAAATGTATGTGTAGCTTCGCCTTTTATACTTGCACCGATATAAGCAATAGGGTAGATTTTATCTAAATAAACTTTACCAGCAAAGTCTAAAGAAATATTGTTTACAATATCAACTGCAAACAATGGTGTGACTGGACTTGTTACTATCTCACAGCTCATTTAAGTTCTTTTATTAGAAATGCTGTTAAATCTTTTTCAGCTTCTGTTTCTACTTGCAATGTGGCTTCTTTATTTAAGCCTAAAACTTCTTTACCGAAAATTGGTCTAAGTTTACCAGTCCAAAGCGTGTCACCGCTAACAAGTTCAAACTTACTTTCACTTCGTTTTTTTACTTCAATAGATTTGTAAAAGTCACCACTATATTTTAAATCTACATATTTGTTTTGTAGTCCTTTTCTAGCTTTCTGTTTCTTGTAGCTTGGCGAGTAAGTTGTTCTTCCGCTAGGAAAAGAAATTTGATTTTCATCTGACTTAATACCTTTAGCTAATTGGTCACGATTTGCTATTGGTGCTTCTTCAAAAATAGTGTCCATTAACACCGCTTCAGCTTTAGCTTCTAAGCCATCTAATTTTGATATGAAAGCGTCTAGATTCAATATAAATTAATTCCTCTTAAACTTCGTTTTTTGCAAGGCATACAAATCTGGTCTACCATACTGAAGTCTATCGTTAATACTTTCATTTCATCGTCTAAATCTAGTTCGTACTTTTCCGCCATCATTTGAGCGTCAGCTTTATTAATAAAAGTTGTGCGGTTAATTCTGTCACTATTAAACGCTTCCCAAAATAAACGAATAGCTATTTTCTTTTGAAGTGCATTAGCAAATAATGGTCTATTGGTACATATAGCTTCTGTAACATCACATTGAGCGTTTACCTTTAAATGTAAACCGAAAGTAGAAGTGGTACTTCCTACGCTTTCAACGTCGAATAACTCTCTAGAAATGTATGTGTTTCCACTAGCAACTTCAATAGGAAATAAATCTAAATATTTACTCCAAATCTTCTTTGGGCTATTACCACAAGTTCCACAAGCTAAAGAAGTTTCTATTGCTTGACCAGTTAAGTCATCTTCATAATATCCTATATAATATTCTGCTCCACTACCTTGTGTTTCTGAAATGTAATCAGCAATAAAATCTGTTAGAGCAAACCACTCTATACTGCTTAAATTTGTGTTTGTAATTGACTGAGTTTTAACTGGTGTTAATTGTGTACTAGAATAAAAATAAATGTCTAACGTTTCCGAAGTATCAAACTGAACGCCTATCTTAGATAAACTAACTTTAATACTATTAGATTCGTGTGGCTTAATTTGAAAGCCCACAAAACGACTTCTTTTAGTTTCCTTGTTACGTATATCAGCTAGTTTAGTTCCTACGTTAAAATCGCTTAAAAGAGCTTTAGAGTTTAATTTTTCTCTTTGTTGTATAGTAAATTCGTTTATTAACTCAATAGCACAACTATTATGAATGTCCTCTAGAAAAGTGTTTACATTGGTTTCGTCTTTACCTAGAACTTCATTTATTAACTGTAAGTTCATACCAGCTAAATCGTTTACGTAAAGTCCAGAATCTGATTGTAAAAGTTCTGCTGATAAATTACTAAAACAAGCTGGTGCTTGTGCTGATTCTCTCCAACCTACTAAAGAAGTAAAGCAAGTTTCTATTTCTGTTCTGTTAATCATTTTTTATAGTTACTTTAATCTCACCATCTAGCTTTTTATTGTAAGTCTTTTTACTCCAAGCTAAAACACCTTTAGAGCGTTGTTTAAAAAACTTTTTTTCTTCTTTTAGTCTTGCTTTGTAATCTTCGAAAGATTCTTCATTTAGTCTTTTACTTCCGAAAATATCCATACTACAAAAATACTAATTTTTTTAATACAAATTTTACTACATAGCTTCGCTTTTATACTGCATTTAGAAAAGAGTAGTTAAAGAATAAACATAACCAGCATAAAACACTTCCGAACCGCACCAAATCTCTTATTTACTTCAAGCTTTCGCTTATGGCTTTGTCGTTTACTCGTTTTGCTTTCGCAATGCAGTTGCCGTTCTTCAAGCGTACAGAAGTTGTCGGACTTTTACGAGCATTTTTATCTAGTCTAGATTACTTTTTTTATATCTGGTAGGTGTAAACTGATAGAACCTATGGAACAAAAAAACCCTAAATGTTGAGAGCAAGTAGGGCTTTAATGTGTTTTGGACGAATCCAATAACTTTATAAGTTCTTAACTACTCTCAATAGCTGAAGTTTCGTTATGTTGCTGCAAAAATACAAATTATTTTCTTTTCTGGTTACTATTTTGTAAAATAGATTTCTTAGTTGTAAAGATACTTTTATTAATAGCTTTAGAACGGCTTTTAGAACGCTCTCTGCTTCTTTTGTTATTAGTATCTATTAACTTTAATACATCACTAGAAAGATTGCTTAGAGCTTCTTTAATTAACGCTTTCTTCAATATCTTATTATTTATTCTATTTGGCTTTTTAAATGTCAGTTCAATACCTAAAGCTTTTAAAACTTCTGGAGTAAAGTTAATTTTCTCTAAACCATAATAAGCGTTTATCAGTAATCTATGTCTACCTAACTCTATTAGCCTACCTACGGTCTTATCTCTAACATTGCTATAACCAAACCCTAGAACAGATTTAAACGTCATTATACGCATTAAAACTCTCACCTGTAAACTATTAAAGCTATCAGTATCGCTGTAAGCATTATTATACCAACTATTCCAAATGCTTTCCACATTCTAGTTTCTAGTGTTTTAATGTACTTATCAATATCGTTATTATCTGCTTCCATTTTTCTTATTTTAGGTGTTACCATTTCATTCATAAACTGGCGTTCTAGTAGTTCTCTTTTATTCATTTCGTTGTTTTATAAGCTTCAAACCCAGCCCAATTTTCAGTAATTGGTGCGTCTTTTGCTTGGCTTTTAATTTCTTTTAATAGTTCTTTTAATCTATATTCAGCATACTGTTCCATAGCTTTGTATAAATCAGCAGAACATTCGTCTTGGTGGTAAAAGTCGTGTGAATCCATTATCCTACAATTTTATCAGCTTGAATACTTGGAGCCATTGAATAATTTCCCTCGTTAATATACTCAACACCGTTATAAGTTTTGATTCTTCTAGTTATAGATTCTTTTTTCATATAACGCTCAAATGTAACTGTCTTAGCAGTTCTTTTAACGCATATCCACTGAGGTCTTAAATTTGAATCACCGATATATCTCATTTCGTAAATGTTACCAGCTTTGAATTGTGTAGGGTTTAAATAGTCCATTTTGTTTGTTTTTAATATATTGTTGAAATTACTTCTGCTACTTTTGAAACTGTGCTATAATGTTTCACAGCATAATCAAAATGTTCGTTTATTAATCCTTTAGCTCTTTCTGGATTATTTCCCCATTTTACTAATCTTGCTAAAACTTTTTCTTTTGTTATTTTTTGCTTTGCCATCTTGTTTGTTTGTTTCGTTGGCACAAATATAAATATATATTCTAGTTCTACAATACATTTATGCAATTATTTTTAAAGTTTTTTTAAAATGCTAGTGTTTATAGGGTTTTTAGAGCAAAAAAAAAGGAGCGAACTAGTCAACTCCTTTCTCAAACAAACAAAATCTTTAGATAAGCTGGTCTAAAACCTTTGATTCGTACTTAATTAGCACGTCCCAGCCATTATCATAATAAATAACTAGCTTACCATCGTCAGTATCAAAGATAGCTTGTATGCCTTTAGTATCTATCCAGCAACTGGTTTCAATCATTTTAGGCTCTTTAATATCTGGCAAAGGAATACCAAGCTTTTCGTAATAGTCTACATCTACTTCTTCTTGTCTTTCGGTATAGTAGCCTTTACATTTAATCATAATACAAATATACTAAATTTAAACAAAAAAAAAGGGTAGCGAACAAATCAACTACCCTTTTCCAACCAACTAAAAGAAAGTTTAGCTCATTACTTCAGCTTTGTAAATACCAGAATCAGCTCCAGTAGAATCATAAGCAGTTAAGAAAGCCACATCAATAGCCATAACATAAGATTCAACTAAATCAGCTTCAGCACCAGAACCAAGACCAGCAGAGTTGTCTACACAACCTTTTTGAATCTTTAATTCTAGAGTACCTAACAACCCAAACGGGTCAGCCATTGTAGTCCATACATCTGTACCTATATCTTCGCCCATTCTAGATAACTGGTTTGTCCAAGATACCATTCCAAATGTTCCTCTTTCGAACATATATGAAGTAGATTGAACACCAGCACCATTCGCTACTCTGTTTGAAGCAAAGTGTGTATAGTCACCTAATTGGAATTGAAGATTAGTTGCATTAGCTCCGCCTTGTGCTTGGTCAAATCTAACTAGTTCAGCTTGTGACGTAGAATGTACGTTGTCATAGCCTCCGTAGAAGTCATTGATTTCTAAGTTAGATTTCATTTGGTTATAAAAATCTAATCTATCAGCAGCAGCAAATTGTAAAGCATTAGCAACTGGAGTTCCAAAAGCATTGTTTGGAGCAGCAATAGCAGCAGCTTCTAAAGCAGCAACAGCAGCAGTATCAATACGAGTGTGCATAGCTTTTAACTTCTCGTTTAAAAGGTAGTTAAATGCTTCTTGCTCTTTTACTCTATTACCTTCGTGTTCTATTTTAGAAATACTAAATTCTTCAACAAAAGTGTTATAAGTAACAGATACATTTGCAGTAGTTCCAGTACCAGTTCCAGCACATTTACGAGCAGTTCCAGCTCCAGCAGCAATCTTATTGAATACATCAATAGACGTAGGTTGTGAACTAGCTTCTTTTAAAGCTGTTAATGTACTAGCTGGTACTAACTCATTTACGCCAGTTGAAGCAGCTTGTAAAGCTCCATAACGTGAACGTCTTAGTTCGTTACCAGTAAAGTCTAATCCGTTAGTCTGTGCGACTGACAGAATTCCTTCTTGTAATAATGTGGGTGTGAACGCCATTTTTTAAATTATTGTGTTGCTTTCCATTCAGAATAAAGCTTCATTCCTTCGATAGACGTTGGTCGTATATCTTGTCCTTGTAAATACTGATTAAAATCTTCGCTGGACTTGAACTTATTCATATTTGAAGTTGCAACGGGTTTACCTTGTTCTCCTCTACCTTGTTTAACTTCTTCCTTTTTGAGTTTAACAATCGTAGGAGCTAATTTTCCTAGAACGCTTGACAATGTTTCTGGAGAATAGTCTGTTTCGTTTTTAACTATTTCTTCTTTCACTTTATCAAACACAACAGTTTGACCGTCTTGCTCTCGTACTTCGTAAGCTTTATCAAAAGAGTATTTTAAAAACTCTAATTGACTAGCTTTTAAGCTTTCTTCTGCATCAATCAAACCAGTAAATTTAGATATTTCACCGTTTAACTTTAAATCAGTTAATTGCCTTTTATAAGCTTTTTCTAATTCAGTTAAAGAAGTGTCTTTTTCTTCATTTACTCGCTTTATAGCTTCACGTAAAGTTTCCATTTCTTTCTTTAGTTCGTCATCGCCAGAAGCGTTATTAACTTTGTTAGAAATAGCCTTTTCGATTAACTCTAAAGCATTATTGTAATCAGTACCTTTTTGTAGCTCTAGTCCAAACTTATTAAGAATGTCCTTTTCTAGCTTCTCAAAAGTTTTGCCTTTGACTTCACTTTCGATAGTTGTTCTAAAGTCTTTACGAACATTAGATTTCAACTCGTTTAGCTTAGTATCGTCATAAACTTTTAATTCATTGATACGTTTTACTGTTTCTGTTATTTGTTCTTCCGTTAGCTCGGAAACATCGCCTATATTTAACGTCTTTAGAGCGGCAGACACAATTTGTTCATTCATTTTATTAGTTGCCCATTTCTGGGTCGGTTTTGGTTTCTCTTTTTTTCTTTGGTTTACTTTCAGATTCTACAATATAATAATGGTCATTCATTCTAACCATATTATTCGCTTGTTCAGCAGACATTTTTCTTTCAAAGTCTTCGAACTTCTTACTTTTTACTGTCTTCATTTTTCTTCTTTTTTGTTTTACTTTTCGGAGCGTCTGGAATTACTTCCCACATTACTTCTCCAGTATCATAATTAGAACTGCTTTTTAAAATTGATTCTGCTAAAGATTTTTGTTTAGTATAATCTTTTACAAACATTTCATTCCCTTGTTTATCTAATCTACGTAACTTCATTTTTTTAGTTATTGGTTAACATTGATAGAGCTACTTGTGGTGTAACCCCGAAAAATTCTTCTATTGTAGCTTGTGCTGCATTTCTTGACATTATTCCACTAGCGACACTTTCTTGTATTTTAACGATTCCTTCAATACCTCCGACAGTACCTCTTAATTTAGCTTTAGCTTCGGCTTCAATATCAACTTTTACCACTACATTGCGTTCAGCTATCTGCATTATTTTTTCTTCTGAATATTTTATAAGCTCGTTATGTATGCTTTCAATCTTTGTCTTAAACGGACTGTTAGACATATAGTCAACTATGTTTATGTTCTCTAGTTCGAAACGCTCTATAAAGTCGTTAAAATACGTTTTAAGCGTTAAATCTACTACATCTACGTCTAGCTTCTGAACTTCTTCAACTGTCTTTACTACAAAAGGTTCTAATATGCTTAAAATCACGGAACGCTGTTTAGCTTTTGGATTGTTATCATATTTAGTGAAGTTTAACTCCTCTAGCAAACCTTTTAAAAAGTAGTCTGGAGCACCAGCTTTCTTACTTTCTAAATACTCTTTTTCTATTACTTGGGTGCTGCGAACAAAGAATTGTTTCCCCCATAAAATAAGTGAGCCTTCGTAACGTTTACCAGTTTCGTTAGAATCATTATATCTTGCAATACCTAAAGCATCTGTCAAGAACTGTTCGTTAAACTGCCCATTGTTACTAAAGCTCGTTAAAGTGTCAAATAATGGTTGTGTATCTATTTCTTTACCAGTAGCAGTTTCTTGTTTCTTTTCACTTGCTAAAACACCATCTGTTCCTAAAGCACCTTTTTCTATTAGTGCTTCGTCACGCTTCATTTCAACTATCTGGTTTAATATCGTTTCGTTGTCTATATTTATGTAACCAGCTGGAGTAGTAACGCTAGTCCATTCTTCTTCTTCTCTTGGTGCTGGTACGCTTATTCCTTGTGTAGTATCTTTCTTCCAAAATGGAATAGAACCAGAGTTCTTGCAAGTACCACATTCTATTTGACTATTATTCTGCTCTACATAACCCGTTCCGCTACACATATCACAGGTAGCATCGTAAGCATAAAATATAGGGTGCTGGTGTAATTTAACACTTACAGCGTGGTCGTTACTTACGCTCAAATAAGCATCAGCATCTGACATAGTTTCTTCTATAAACGACTTCTTTAAAGTATCGTTATCTACTCGTTTAGTGAGTTGGCTAGGTTGTATAGCTGGAACATAACCCCAAATATTAGGAATAACATCTGTTACTTCTTCAAACTCTCCTAAGTCGTTTTCTACCATCTTAGTAGATAGCTTTATATTGCCATTCTTTTCTATAAAATGATAATCAGCAAAATCGTCTATAACTCGGTAGTGCTTTGTTCTATTACCGTTATCCATCGTTTGCCAACAAAAGACAATGTATTCAATGTTATCGCCTTTTATGTAAATATCGTGAATGTAATCTAAGCCTTTAAACTTTACAAATGGCTCAGCAAAATCACCTTCTTGTGTTTCTGGTAGTTCAACTAAAAAAACTCCATTAAACTCTTCAAATGAAGCTTTAAACCAAACTATTTGCATTAGCTGGTCTAGACTTAAACCACCGCCAACGTCATTAAGATATTCTTTAAAGTCGTTTACTAAATTTTCATCGTTATTCTTAAAGCTGTATTTCTTAAAGAAGCCTTTAGCTCTAAATACTTTTTGATATTGGTTTAATACTTGCTTATAAATTCTAGTTGTCGTTGGTCGTGCTACTTCTTTTTTGACGTTAAAATTCTTGTCAGATTCTAAGCCACCAATCCTTTCGTTTACTAGTTCTTCAAACCCTTGTCCAGTTATGTGGAGTTTGTGTTTAGCTTGAGATTCCCTAGCCTCCACCAATAAGGCGGAAGCATAAGGTTTCTCAATAGTTTTAATTATCTCTTCAATGGAATTGAACTTCAAATTATTTAGTTTTTAGGAAAGAATATTGACCTACTGGTACTGGCTGACATAGCTCATTCCATCGGACTTGATTGTTCTCCATTTTATTTCTAGTTCCGATACCAGCTTGTGATAAAGTGGTAGAAATAACGTTAGCATCTAAGATTCCATCTCCACCATCAACGGCAAGAGTAGAACCCCATAAATAATCTTCATTATCAAGCATATAAACTCTTACTTTACCCCAGCATACAGATTTATCAATCTCAGCGAAAGTGCTTTCAGAAGCATACTTAATAATGAAATTCATTGCTTGTGGTCTGTCGATAATTTCAGCACCACCATAAGGAACATCGTTTCCTTCTTCTATTGTAGGTTCAGCACTATCTCTAGTACCAATAATAGAACTAATGGTGATAATTTTATCGTCATTCACAGCAGCAATTTTCGTGTCCCAATCTGCTTCAACAGCTACATCGTTCCCCACAGTATTATCAAAAGCAGTACCGTCCATCTTTTGAACGAATAATTTTACTATTTGATTTCCATACTTTACAGCAGAACAAGCATCGTTAACAACAGACGCTAAAGGGTCGGCACATAAACAACTAATTGAACTCATATTATAATTGTGTTAATTCGGACAAGAATACTCACATTTACAAAAGTATAAAGTAAAAGCCTTAAAAATTAAAGCTTATTAGTATTTTTGTACAAATATGGCTAAAGGAATAAATTTTAAACCAACTGAAGAAAACAGAAAGTTCTTAGAGAAGCTCCAGAAAGAACACAAATCTTTTCGTGGACTAAGTCAAATATTAAATAAGATTGTTACTGATATGCGGTTAAAGACTATTAGAAACCCGTTTAGTTAACCTAAAGTTCTACGCTTTTTAAGTCGATTAGTGTATTTGTCAATCGCCATTACTAGAGTATCTACTTGGTCATCGTGTGCTGCATTAGGAAAACCAGCACATTCGTCTAGAAATGAATCAATATACCTACCATCGTTTAAGAACACCCTACCAGCTTCTATAATTGGACTGATTGAAGCTACTCTACTTACTTTATCTTGAACGGGTGGTTTATCTTCAATGACGTTTAAACCTGTATTTCGTCTTAACTGCTGAACGATACTTTTACCACTTGCTTTAGGTTCAATATAAATTCTACTTCTGCTAGTATATCCATTAGCTTCTGCAAACTGTTTTATCTTTTCTACTAGCTCTGGAAACTCCATTCTAACCGCTTCAATAGACCTTATGTAAACTTTGTTCTGGAAGTAACAAGCACATAACATAGCAGTAGCATCGTTATAACTTTTATCTGTATAAGCTGTATCTAAAAAGAAGTCGTATGTTACGCTTGGTAGCTTATTTGTAACAGTAAACCAATCACGCTTTAATATACCACCTTCGTCTGGACTAGGTAATTGCATATATTGACCACTATAACCATAGCTTCCTAGACCTATTTTAAAGCTGTTTAAGACATTTCTACTTAGTCTAGCACTAAACAATAAACCATCTACATAATTAGCTCTTAAATGTGGTGGATTAACGTCTTTACTATCTTCTGCTGGTAGGCAAATGTATTCCCAGTTTTCGGGTTCTAGTTCTAATAGGTGTCCAGTTAAATCTAGTTCGTGAAGTCGCTGCATAATGATAATAAACACTCCTTTGTCTGGGTCGTTCAATCTACTTCTTAGCGTTTCGTCAAAGAATCTATTAGCATTTTCACGCTCTATTTCACTTCTTGCTAGTTGTGGATTCTGTGGGTCATCTATTACGATAATATCTCCCCCCATTCCAGTAACAGTTCCACCAGTAGAAGTTGAGTAACGTAAACCGCCTTGTGGAGTAGTGTATTTAGACTTAGTATTTTCGTCTTTGCTTATGCCTATATCTGGAAAGTGTGCTATAAACCAATCACTTTCTATTAATCGTCTAGCTTGTGTGCTTAAAGTAGTGCTTAGAGTTGATGAATAAGAGCTACTAATAAACTGTATTGACGGGTCTAATATCCAACAGTAAACACTAAAAAAAACGTTTACCATTTCACTTTTTAAAGTTCTTGGTGGTACATTGATTAGCAAGTGCTTATTTCTAGGCTCTTTACTTACTATTCTTTCTGCTTCTTGTTGCAACCTGTCACATATTAGTTTTATATGCCAGTTGTCTGTTAGTTCTTGCCCATTGTGAAGCTCTTTAAAAGCGTCTAAGGCGAACAAATAGAAAGAACGCTTATATACTTCAGCTCTTACCTTTTCCTTCGTTAAAAGCTTTATCCAGCTTGGCGAGTGTTTTGTCATCTATTTTAGTTAGGTCGATACTAAGCGGTTGTTCTTCATCACCTACTATTTCAGTCCTTGCTAGTTTTGGCAAAACGTAGTCAGATAAATTACTCACTAATTCAATAGCTTTTGCTGGGTTAGTTTCAGCTACTCTTTCCAGCCATTGTTCGAACTTTGGTGCGTTATTTTCTATAAACTCTTTGTAAGCTTCTCTAATCGCTTTAGTCTTTGTGTTTGGACTTCCTTTAGGTCTGCCAGTAGCGTGTTTATGTCCTTTTTCAAACGGCATAGGATAATATTATTTTAAATTTGTTTAATATATTCAATTTTGTTCTAATTTCTTCTTATCTCTTTGCCTATTATACTTCTTTTTGTTCTTATGAACTTTCGTTTTATAAGGCTCAATTCCATCTTCTAAATCAATTAAACGATTAACGGCTTTAAATTGTTTAGCGTTCAATTCAAATGTATTTTAACTGCTTGACCATTATCTGCAAAATCGTGTTTATCAGTCATTCTTATTCCTTGTTCTAGCTTTTCCATTATAGCTAACTTCATATAGTTATAAGCAGCACATTCTTTTTCTATTCCTATTTCTCTGTGGGCTGTTCTAATGTCTGAAACTACATTACAAGCTTCTATTTCAGCATCTATTCCAGTTACTGGTTCAAAGTATCTAAACTCAGCCATAAAGAAGCGTTCAGTTATTTGGTCTGTTTGCACTAAAACGCCTTTATGTAGTCCAAATATTATCGTGTCCATATTACAAAATTAAACTAATTTTT
>JAAHTH010000105.1_pt1 | contig 19521 bp, 24 predicted proteins | sample 6116091 | NCBI WGS metagenome assembly JAAHTH01 (sample SAMN13939990, study PRJNA603662) | sponge metagenome | isolation source: marine sponge | host: Mycale hentscheli | place: New Zealand | collected 2006 | reverse complement strand
CCCCCCCCAGGTTTTTGAGGAGCAAGGGGCCCGCGGCTTTTTGTAAATAAAGCCTAATTATATACGTATGGGGGTATAGCTCAGTTGGGAGAGCGTCTGCCTTGCACGCAGAAGGTCGTGAGTTCGATCCTCGCTACCTCCACCATATATCTAAAACCTCCTTCGGGAGGTTTTTTATTTATTATTTTTCCGCCCAAATTATCAACCAGACAGTCATACAAACGACTCAATCTAAAACTTACGTGGCCAGCGTGCTAAGTCCATTATTTTTTAGATTACTTTTGTAATTTTAGGCCACTATTTATTTCGACTTAGGAGGACAATCCCGACGTGATGAAACATACTGGAGGCACCCTCCAGACCACAAATAATAAAAAAGGAAAAAAATAACATGACTATTCTAAACACAGATACAATGATGGTTTCTGCCGACATGACCGATGCATTCAGTCGTTTTGCACCGGTGGACGCCGCAGGATTAGTAAAAGAAGCGGGCCAAACTGGTATCTTCATATTCTCAAAATCAGATTATATTCTATATCTTAAGGATGCCGGCGGCACTTGGGTTCTTTATGGAAACATCGCAGGTACTCGTGAAACTCTTACTGTGCCATGGGGCGACAACACAGCTGCATACTTTAGATGTGAGGACAATGATGCAACAATACACGTACACAGAAGGGAAGGGACCATTCTCTATGATACAACTCCAGAGAACACCACCGATGATCAAAACACTCTTCTTACAGATGCCGGCTCTGCAGCACAAGCAGCGCAGAATTATACATTCCCAGAGGCCGACGGCACCGTAGGTCAGATTCTCAAAACCAATGGTGCTGGTCAATTAGATTGGGCAATTGAGGTTCCAAGTACCTTCACTTTTGACGATCATCTAATTCCTGATACCAATTCTATTTATGACATCGGTTCAGCTGAATATAAGGTTCGCCACCTGTTTCTATCCGATAACTCTATCAAGTTTGCATCCGGAGACCTTAGTGTCGATGGTGATAATTTGACTTGGAATGGTGAAACTGTCGGTGGAACCACAGAAGCAAAAGTTGTTATGGTTTCAATGTCTGCCGCGTTCACTCTCAATTATACTGAGGCCAATGAAAGATTAACTATTCCATTTGACACTGTTGATCAAAACTCATTTGGTTCTGCAGTTTGGGACCCAGCACTTTACAAATTCACAGCCCCAGAAACAGGCTTTTATTACGTAAATTGTAGTCTATATCAAGAAGGGATTGATACCGATGAAACAAGCCAATATCAAATGCGCTTTGAGTCCACTAATGTCGCAGCCGACAGTGGAGGAGTGTCCTTTAGAAATTACTTCCCTGCCGGTGATCCAGGGACCACTAAATACACACACAAATTAGATAAAGTTTGCCACTTTACAGCCGGTGATGAACTATATGTTAGTCTTAGAAACGTCGGTGCACCAGAGAATGATTCTTCTGTTCATGAACAGGCTTCTTTAACAAACATTTCGATCGTTAAAATAAGATAGAAAACCGTCAAACGCTTAAAATACTAAACCTCCTTCGGGAGGTTTTTTATTGTCTTGACTTACTATATAAAATAGACTGATGGTGCTGTAGTTCAGTTGGTTTAGAATGCCGGCCTGTCACGCCGGAGGTCGCGGGTTCGAGTCCCGTCAGCACCGTCAACCTTAAACACTCAAGGGGCATTATATGAGAATAGATCACATTGCATATCGTGTAGCAGACAGAAATAAAACAGCACAATTCTTCATTGATGCCTTCAATTATCGGATAGCTGATGAATTCGAAATTCAATTTGACGATGGAAGTTGCGCCCAATGCTATGCCCTTTCTCCACCAGAAAGACTAGATGGTACTTCTTTTAAAGCTTGGGCAATGTTTGGAGAATCTGAATATCATTCCCCACCAGAAATCTTTGTTTCTCAAGGCTCAGCTGGATCCATTGTTGATAAGTGGGTAAAAGAGCGCAATTCCGTTGGAGGGGTTCACCATATAGCATATCAAGTTGATGATGTTGAAGAGACTATGCAAGATTGGAAAGACAAAGGCTGGGCAGAATTCACAACAGACCAACCCATCGTGGCTGACGGGCTATCCCAGTGCTTTACAAAGCCTCACACGTTAACTGGAGTAATTTACGAATTTATATTCAGAACCAAAAAAGGTTTTAATGTAGACAGTGTACGAGATTTGATGGTGAGCACTAATTAGTTATAAAATGGACACTGATTACTATTATGAGCAACTTCAGATATACAATGGGCCTAGGCCATGTTCCTTCGTTCCAAACATCTGCAAGGCCGTACTTAACTTCATCTTTGACAGTGCCGGCAGTATCAGCCGAGCCAATCGAAATATCTTTTGAAACGGTTAGTAGATTTATTATAATAACCAACACACTCGATGGTTCTGCTACAAACGTTCCTCTCCGCTTTGGATTTTCAGCTGACGGCGTGAAGGGGTCAATTAATAATAATTATGCAATTCTCAACAATGGGGAAAGCTTTGAAGCCGATCTTAAAGCTACAAAAATCTTTTTATTGAGTAATTCGGTTAATGAGTGCACCGCTTCGGTTATTGCAGGCCTGACTGGTATAGGCTCTAGATATTTAATTAACAATTGGTCAGGTTCAATAGGAGTAGGATAATGGGATTTACAGATTTAAACAAACCTAGCAAAACTTTAGGGGCCAATGATGTTAATATAAAAAGTCCTAACTCAACCTTTGGTGAAATATTAACAACTACCCTTGAGCCTCTTGCTCAAGGTGATTTCATTCACAATATCAACAGTCAGGTTTTTACAACATCAACGTTCTCCGGTGGCTCAATAACTACTGTCTCCGGCAACGCAGAACTCTCAAGTGGCACCAGTGCATCAGGTTCTTCTACAGTTCAATTGAGAAGGCGGCTTGAGTATAGACCCGGACAAGGCTCTCTTATGAGAGCAACAGCGATTTTCGATACTCCAGATGCAGGAAACGCTCAGTTTGTAGGTGCTGGAACTTCCGAGTGTGGTTATTTTATTGGCTATTTTGCCGGCTTCTTTGGGATCTTGCATTCTGAAACAGGAGCAAGAGAGGTAAGAAAATACACGGTATCAGCTGGCGAAGGAACTGAGAGTGTAACTGTAACATTAGATGGATCTTCTGTTGTTGTCCCAGTTTCCGGAGGCGCTGATACTTCTCAAACAGCATATCAGCTTTCACTCGGTGATTATTCACAAGTTGGTAAAGGCGGTTGGCTAGCTGATGCACAAGGCAGTAGTGTGTTCTTTATCGCGGCACGAGCCAATGCGACTTCAACAGGTGCGTATTCTATCACCTCCGGAGGGAGCATCGACGGTTCTTTTACACGAGAGCAAATCGGCGAGGCCCAAACAAACACATTTATAACTTCCGGCTCATTCAATGTAGACAAGCTAGACGGAACAGGTCCATCTGGATTTACAATAAACCCACAAAAAGGAAACGTGTATCAAATTGGATATCAGTACCTTGGGTATGGCAATGCTATTTTTGGAGTTGAAAATCCTGAAACAGGAAAAATTACTCCCTGTCATGTGCTAAAGAACTCTAACACAAGAACAACCCCAGTCTTAAAAGATCCAAACCTATCAGTCTTAGCTACGTCAGCAAATATTGGAGGCACCACAAGTAAGGTAATAAAAACAGCATCCATGGCAGCCTTCACGGAAGGAAAAGTCATGAAGTTAGATCCAAAGTTTTCCAAGAGCTTCACCTTCTCTAGTTTTTCTGAGCAAACATATTCTCCATTAGCTGTATTCAAATCAAATCGCTTTTTTGATGGTCGTAGTAGTTTTGGCGAGTTTGATATAATGAGAATTAATGGTTCGAATGAATCCACACAAAAGACTTTAACTGTCGGCTTCTTCTTGAATGCGGAGATCAACGGAGATGTAGACTTTCAATACGTAAATGAGCAAGAGAGTATAGTATCCGTCGCTTCGTTAGATCCTGACAGTGATACAATTGTAGATCTAGCATCACAGCAACCATTTCATGAATTTGTTATTGGGCCACTAACAGGTCTTTCTGAGAACTTAGAGGATTTAAAATTTGTCTTTGGTCCCGGAAGCAATTTCGTTATTGCGATAAAAGTTTCATCTGGAAACATTACCGGACAAGTTGGCGTTAATTGGTTTGAACAACAATAAAAAACTTGACAAACTATCTTGAGCATGTTATATTATAATTATAATAAGGGCTCGCAATGGCTTCGACGGGTTAGAATCAAGGGGAGAGTGCATGCAGGCGTGAATCAGCCTTAATCGTTCAAATTTTTATAAACGCAAACAATAATTTGTTTTTCGACGAAGTCGCTTTAGCGGCTTAATCGGGTGGTCGCCTCGAACCATCTATCCAAGAGAGGCAAAACAACAGGACAGTTGTAAAAATCACATCTCCTTCGGCCACGGACTATGGAGAATAAAACGCAGTGGATACCTCGCTAGGAGGGAAATAACTAGACAAGCATGTGAATGACTCAAACTAAGACTAGCGCGGACAGGGGTTCGATTCCCCTCGAGTCCACCACTTTGGAGGAAAAAATGAAATTATTACAAAACAAATGGACAAGCTTTGCATGTGCTTGTCTGAATGCATTTGCAGCTGCAATGTGTCTTATTGATGGTCAAACAAACATGTTCGTGATGTGCACAGTCTTTGCTGTGTGGTGTGGTTATAACTTTGTTAATCAAATGGAGGAAGAATGAAAGTTTTTAATAGGAAATGGTTCACATTTTTATGTTGTGCCTTTAATTTAGCAGTGGCATCCGCTGCTTTTACAACAGGAGATTGGGGGCTGTTTGTAGCATGTTCTCTTTTTGCTGGAGCAACAGGATATAGTTTCTGGTTCCAAATGGGGGAAGAATGAGATATCTATTACCTTTTCTTCTGTCCTGTACAGAAGTGTCTATCAACAAAATACCAAATGAGCCAAGCGACTCCGCGGTTGTAATTGTAGACACCACAGAACCATCGTCAGAGCCAGCCGTAGAGCCCTCTGTAGAGCCTATGGAAGGCATCGGAGGGTATGTACACTACTATCTTCAACAAGTGGCGTGTCCGGCTTGTATGGGCGAAGCAAATGAGATAACTGTTGAGATGAATGCTAGATTTCATGAGCCAATTAATGATTCATATACATCTTGGATTGTCCCGCAGGGCCAATGCACACAAAATTTAACTCAAACAGTTCCCTCTGTGCCATTAATGGACAAAGGATCGGAAATTAAAACAAGAGCAGACGGGAATATCTTATTTGCATACAGAACATCGCAGAATAGCTATTACAACTCTTGGAATACAGACATATATTATACTCGTGATGCTGTACACTACATATCCGAGGAGAACAATTACGAATTTGCTTCTTTTACATCGCTCCATGGGTTTGATTCAATCGAACCTTATGAATTACGATATGTGGACCCAGCTTATGCTTTCTCAGCCAAGATTTATAAATCGGGTCCTACCTTTTGGTGGTCTCCCAACGGCTCAAATAGCATGTTCACGATAACACTGGCAGTATACACGCCAGATGGCTCTTCTTTACTGGGTTATGTTGCTTGCTCAAGCGGAGACACAGGGATGATGACTATCCCGGGACAATATCTAGAAACTTATCCTTATTGGTCACTAGTTGCAGTACACATGACAAGACACAAGATTGAATTGGTTCCTTGGGTAGAACAGAACACTTATATCGAGACACACATGGAGTGGTCAGTTATCGGCACAGGTCATATAGAATGACCAAGAAACAAAAAGACATATTAATCAAGGACCGGCAGAAGATCGATCGACCTAAAAAATACAAGGTTGTTTTCTACAATGACGACTTTACTCCGATGGATTTTGTCACTTTGCTTTTGATGAACGTATTTAATAAAGGAAAGCAAGAAGCGCAAAGTATAATGATGCAGGTTCACAAGCAAGGAAAGGGGATAGCAGGTGTCTACTCAAAACAAATCGCTGAAACTAAAATCGAAACAGCAAAAATGTATGCAATCGATGCCGGCCACCCTCTGCATGCAGAAGCCGAACCAGAATAAGAATTGCTCATCTTGCAAAAAAAACATATGCGAATGCGATGTTTATGTTGTGTGGGGTGATTATTGATTGAGGTGGAAACTAGGCGATTATAAACAGGGAGACCTTGTTATCTTGCTTGAAACAATTGAGTGGGACGACATAATTGCCATTCGCGGAGAAATTTGCTTCATAGCGGAGATATACGATCCCGAAGACGAACATCAATTTTTTAATTATAGAATTTTCCTTGGCGACGGCCGGTCGCTTGATGTTTGGGCTGGGGAAATAGAGAAGCTGAACCATGAGACCTAGACTCAATGTTGGCGATCTCGTTAGAATACACGACCCTAACGATACAGATAGACAGATAGGGATCATTGTAGCTCTAAGCCCTCGTCAAGTACATCTTGCTTCTCATGGTACGACAGACATTGTTCAGGTGTTCTGGCCAAAGATAAATGATACTGACTGGGAATATGACTTTTTTCTTATTAAAATTGAAGAATAGAGCTTGACAAAGGTTAGTCAATAGGTTATATTATATAAAACGGAGGTTAAGATGTATATATGGAATTACGTATTTCAAATATTTATGATAAGGTATTGGGAAGATTGCTATAGAGGAGTTCCTGTGTTTAGGGGAGAATTGCCGGACGATGAGCTGGCCAATTTTCAACATACACGAACTGGAATTAATGATATTATTTTATCGACCAACCAAGGACTTACAGATCGTGAACTAATGGGTGTTCTCTTGCACGAGATGTGCCATCATGTGGTGTTCGAGGAGCATGGTTATGACGTTGCCCCTCATGGTTCTGAGTGGGCGTCTGAGATGCGTAGAATTGGCTTTGAAGACCCAACTGAGCTTACTGATGGCACCAATTTCTTCTCGCAAGAGCAATACCATGAGATAATGGATCTTGTGGAGGGAATATGAATTATAAATGTTATGAATGTGGAACAACGGAATGTATACAGCACCATCATGTGGTACCAAGGTCAGTTGGAGGAACAAAAACAATTCCCCTGTGTTCGATTTGTCATGGAAAAGTTCATGGGATCAAAAGAGATAAACAAATTAATATAAGTGAATTAACCAAAGCAGGCATCCTAGAAGCCCGAAAGGCTGGAAAACGCTTAGGTAATCCCAATCCTGCCTCATCACTTGCTAAGGGTCAAGCCACCATCAAGCGAACAGCCGATGAGTTCGCCCTAGGACTGGAAAAGATGGTGATGCCTCTCCGCTTCCAGAGTGGCTACACTCTCAAAGAGATCGCTGATGTTCTCAACAATGCAGAGGTGAAAACTCGACGGAATGGAAGCTGGGATCCAAAGCGCGTTTCGATGCTGATAAAAAGAATTAATAATTTGGAGGACAAATGAATACATTAGAACAAATAAGGGAACTAAGAGAGTATCTAGAGTCTAGAGAAAAACAAGTTCACCAAGAAGAGATAAACAAAATTATCTTAGACCACATTAACAGCAAGATAGAGCCGTATTATTACGAAAACATAAAAGGCCTTGAACGACTGGTTATCAAGATTGGCCCGAAATACATTTTAGAAGCAGTAGATGCGTCGGCCTCTCAATACCTTCGGTACGAAAGAGGCAATAAGCCTACACAAGAAAGCGTGGACATGTTTTTTAATAAGATCGGAGGTATCGCTGTAAATAAACACAGAGGGTATAACCCTTGGACACCGGAGGACAAATGAGTATTTATTATAAAAAAGATTCAATAATCAAGCACTCCTGCTGTCCAGAGCGAGTCCAGATTCATATACTCACGACAACAAAGAAAAGTAATTGGTACTACAGAATATTATTGAGAGAAGGCTCGGGCGGATATGAAACTCGCTCAACAAAAACGACAGACAAAGTGAAGGCATTAGGAATCGCTGAGGAAAGATTTTATGAGATTTTGGCTAACGAAGAAAATGGTATTCCCGTTAAAAATACACAGCCTGCTAAGAAAATAGATATGAAAAGACCAAGAGGAAAAAATGCCGACAAAAGAGGTGTCTATAGAATAACTAATAAACAGACTAGGACTGCTTATGTGGGTATATCCATGGACATCCCCAAACGATGGCAACAACATCGCAGAGGACTAACAAAAGATAGTCATAAAAACAAACAACTTCAAAGAGATTGGAACAAATGGGGAGAATGGGCTTTTAACTGGGACCTTCAGTTTTACACACCTACCACCTCTAGAGAAGCCTTAGAAAGAATAGAACAACTTGAAATAAAAAAAATAATAAAAGAAGGTCATTATGTGTATAATACAGATGTAAGACTTTTAACTGAATAACAAATTATGGAGGACAAATGAATATATTTAAACAGACAGACTCACTGTCATTAATGAAAGAGCTAGAGAAAGAAACCGTGGACTTGGTGTTGACCGACCCACCATACATTATAAGCAAGCCCTCGGGCTTCAAGAGCGTAGTAACCGGAGAACAGAGATTTGCGGTTTCAACCGAACATGGAGAATGGGACAAACCCGAAAATTTTTCTTTGGAAGATTTGGGAGATTCTATTAAGGCATATTACCGCGTCCTTAAGAAGCACGGCACAATGATCACCTTCTGCGACCTGTGGAAGATTAGCGACGTAAAGCGCCTAATGGAAGATGCAGGGTTCAAGCAAATTCGCTTCATCGAATGGATTAAAACAAACCCAGTTCCTTTAAACTCCGGTCGCAATTACCTCAGCAATGCTAGAGAGGTAGCTCTCCTAGGCGTAAAGGTCAGCAAGCCCACGTTTCATTCAAAATATGATAATGGAGTCTATCGATATCCTATATGCCACGAGAAAGGCCGTTTCCACCCCACACAGAAGCCTTTAGCGTTTATGCAAGAGCTGATCGCGAAACACAGCAATCCGGGAGACGTGGTACTGGATTCATTCGCTGGGTCTGCAACAACGCTACTCGCCGCCAAAAATTTGCAACGCAAATACATCGGGTGTGAGTTAGACCAAGGATTTTTTGACAAAGCCGTAGAAAGATTGAAATAAAACTAGTTATAGTTATGAAAAAAGAAACATTATATAGACTAATCGAAGAAGCTCTAGAAGAAGAAACCAAGAAGGACGCTTGCTATCATAAAGTAAAGTCCCGCTATGACGTATGGCCCTCGGCCTATGCTTCCGGTGCTCTTGTGAAATGCCGCAAGGTTGGTGCCGCCAATTGGGGAAAATCTAAAAAAGAATCTTTAGACGAAGAAGTTACTGACGAGGAAGAAGACGAACTTAAGGACATCAAAGGCGAATTGAACAAAGCCTCTAAGATGCACAAGGGTCAAGCCGACAGAATCAGCGACATCGTAAAAGAAGAAAAGAAAAATTGCGGCTGTGGACAAGATCCCTGTAAGACTTACGGTATTCAAGAAAAGAAACAAAGCAGCGAAGACGCTGGACGATTAGATAAATGGTTCGGTCGCAAAGGCGAAAAAGGCTCCAAAGGCGGATGGGTTGATTGCAAAGCACCCGATGGCGATGGTGGATATAAAGAGTGTGCACAAGGCAATCGAAAGGAAAAGCCTTACTGTCGTCCAACACCATCAGCATGCAAAGACGAACGACAAAAAAGAGAGGCATTGACTTATGAAGGAGATGCCTCGATACTTGAACATTTTAAGGGAGCCACGCTCGAAGAAGGAGACCTCGTATGTGAAGGGTGCTTATTCGAAATGCTTCAGGAGGCTTCTTGCGGATGTCCTGATTTAGTCGGTGAAGCAGAGTATCAAGGAAGAAAAGTAACGCTTAATAAGCCTACTCGAGGTGATGTTAAGAAGTTCAAGGTCTACGTAAAAGATCCAAAAACTGGGAACGTTAAGAAAGTAAATTTCGGCCATGGAGGCACATCAGCCAAAGCCAAGGGCGAAAAGACAATGAAGATCCGCAAAAACAACCCAAAAGCACGTAAATCATTTCGTGCTCGTCACAACTGCGACAACCCGGGACCAAAGACCAAAGCACGTTATTGGTCATGCAAAAAGTGGTAGATAAAACTTGACAAGCATCCTCCAACCAGTTATATTATAAACATAACACAAAGACATTGGAGGACACAATGACTAATTATCGACTAGGCTATGCCTGCATAAACATGACCCTTGCTGCTCAAAAGCCAAGGATCACAACAAACCGATCAATGATCAAGCGCACGTTCAAAGCAAAGGGTCTGCCTTATGCTTCCGAACTTATTCTGCAGAACGTCAAAGATCTCAAGACAATCCTTGAGTGGAACGTTGCAAACGACATCACATTCTTTCGCATGTCTTCCGATATCTTTCCGTGGGCCTCGGAGTATGCACTCGAAGACCTACCTGACTTCGCAGAGATCGAAGAAATTTTATTCGATTGTGGCTTGTATGCCGAGGAGCACAACATCCGCCTCACAACGCATCCCGGTCCATTCAACAAATTATGCTCTCCCAACGAACAGGTTGTCCTAAACACCCTGCGCGACTTGGAGATCAACGGTAAATTAATGGACTTGCTGTGCCAACCACGCACACCACAAGCAAAGATTAACATTCACGTAGGCGGTGCCTACAACGATAAACCGATGGCTCTTGGAAACTTCTGCCGAAACTTCCATAGACTATCAGACGCAGTCAAGACGAGACTGACCGTAGAGAACGACGACAAAGAGTCGCTATATTCAACCCAAGAGTTGTATGATGGTATATTCAAAAACATAGGCATCCCCATCGTGCATGACTATCACCACCACACGTTTTGCACTTGTGGCCTGTCTCAACTGGATGCCATTGAAATAGCACTCTCTACGTGGGGCGATGTCCGTCCCGTTCTACATTACAGTCAGTCCTGCTTCATCGAGCACAATGATCCCAAGATCAGAGCCAATGCTCATTCGGACTCTTATTGGCATCCAATTGACACCTTCGGGTTTGATATGGATATAATGTTAGAATGTAAACACAAGGAGCTCGGCCTCTTCAAGATGCGAGAGCTAATGACAGAAAATTTGCAATTAGCAGCAAAATAAAACTTGACAGATTAAGTTTAACAAGTTATAATATAAGCAACTAATTAAACACCGGAGAATCACTATGCTATTATTTTTATCACTGCTTGCAAGCCAAGCAGAGGACTTATCACTATCAGAAACATCATACACCGGAGCGTCCATTCTTATTGGAGACTCGGATGTTATTTTCGAGGAAACCCTAAATCAAGATTATGAAACGGATCCACATGCGTATTCCTTCTTTGAGGGAAACACTCTGTATCTGGGAAACAGCGACGACGAAGGAAACTCCGTTGATGCTATCATAGAATTCTTTTGGTTTCGCTCGTCAATTGACCGCGGTTCTGACTTCTACGTCGGTGTTATCAAGGCGAGATCAACTCCGGGCAAAGATTGTTTCCTGTCTGATTGTCACCTATGGGCCGATGAATACCAAGACTGGGGAGAGTACCCTGTGATAAGCGTAGAGGCCTTCACAGACGTCTCTAGAGAACAAGGTGCCTTCCGGTGGGACTGGTCTGTTCCGTTTGAAAATTACGGCATTGATGCTTACGGACAAGTGTCTTTCTCCAACCAATATGGTATCGGAGGAAATGCAGAGGGCTCTGTAATGGCTCATGGAGAATACCAAATCAGCGAAGAGGGTGATGTTAAGGCAGCAGGAGACGTTCAGGTCAAAGGCTACATCGGCACAGAATATAGAGTGCAGACACAATATGACGTTACGCTTTACGAATGGGACGTATATGTAAGCGGTCGAGCAGACTTGATGGCATGGGATATGTATCTCAACCTTGGAGCACGCGACGATCAATCAGCATACCATGAATACTTCCTCGCAATTCAAGTTGAAGAAGGCGAGGCCTTCATGCTCGACGAACTTAACATCATGGGCAATTTCGACATGGGTTGGTGGAACCCTATCCACAAAGAGCTAGGAGTGTCCCTTCAGGACATCATAATCTCCCAACCTTACTACGAGCCCGCTATAGACACTGGAGACGAAGAGGAGCCTTCTGACGAACCTGTGGACACCGGTGAACCTGAAGACACTGCAGCCCCAGAACCAGAGGAAGAAGCAGAAGAAGACACCCAAGAAGAGGAACTGGAGCTTGATGAAGGCGTTCCTGTTAAATCCTGCTCGTCTTCCACAACATTACCAGAGTGGATTTTACTACTCGCACCATTTGCATTCATGCGGAGGAAAAGATGAAAAAAGCAATTCAAAAAATAAAAGACTTTGTTAGACCTGTCCCTATGAAGACACGACAAAGACGCCAAGAAGAGATAGAGGTAGCCGGAGAAGAAACTTCGGAGGTTGCCAAAGAATTTCTAGAAAGTTTGAGATAAAACTTGACAACTAAACAACAACACGTTATATTATAAGTATAATAAACAACACATAAGATCATGGAGGACACATGACAATAAGAAAAGAACAATTCGTTGGGCTACACGCTCATTCGGGCGTTGGATCGCCATTTGATGGCTTTGGACATCCACAACAACACATGAACTACGCTTACGAAAACGGAAGCACAGCCCTAGCTCTAACCGACCATGGAAACATGAACGGCTTAGCCTATCAGGTATTGCATGCTAAGAAGATGAAGAAGGAAGGAAAAGACTTCAAGCCAATCTTTGGTGTGGAAGCTTACTTCATCGAGTCCGTCGCGGATTGGAAGGTCAAGCTTGACGAACACCGCGCAGACAAAACCAAATCAAAAAAGATTGATGACGACCGTAGCGGGACCACCGTTGAAAACGAAGCGGAGTCAAAGCAGTCCACCAAATCAGAATTGAACCGCAAGCGACACATGGTACTTCTTGCTATGAACCAAGAAGGTCTCAATAACATCTTCAAGTTGGTGTCCCAATCATATGATGGAGACTACTTCTATCGCAAGCCTCGTATCGACCTTGACCTCTTAGAGAAGCATAGTGAGGGCGTTATCGCTCTCTCCGCTTGTCTCGGTGGTGTCTATGCTGGCTGCTACTGGGAACACCGAGAGACCGGTTCCGAGGCTGTTGTGGATGCTATGCGCTCTATAACGAAGAATATGTTAAGCATCTTTGGCGACCGTTGGTACGGTGAACTTCAATGGAATGCAATTCCGGAACAACACGAATTGAACAATTACGTCATTCAAATGCACCAAGAATTCGGCATACCTCTGGTATCAACGTGCGACTCTCATTACCCAACTCCAGACGCTTGGAACGATCGAGAACTATATAAGAAGATAGGTTGGCTCGGAAAGGGCAAGCCTGAATGGATGTCAGATGAGTTACCTGAAGGTGTGGATGAAATCGGGTATGAACTTTACCCAAAGAACGGCGAACAAATGTGGGCCGATTATAAGAGATACACTAATACTGCACACACCGACATTACTTATGATGACGACATCGTTCGTCAGTCAATGTTGGAGACGGTCAATATTGCTTTTGAGAGGATTGATAGTTTTCTCCCAGATAACACTGTGCGCTTGCCTGATTTTGTCGTACCTGCTGGCCATCACCCTGCAGAATACTTGGCTCAATTATCCTTCGAGGGTCTATTTGAGATTATGGCATCGCGTTCTGTCGAACGAGGGTCGACCACTTGGGTGGATTACACCGATAGACTGAAGCATGAACTCGAAGTCATATCAGACAGAGGGTTCTCTAAATATTTCTTGACGATGAAGTCAATCACGGACAAAACAAATGAAGTACAACTCGCAGGACCCGGCCGAGGATCAGCAGCAGGATCGCTGGTGGCTTATGCACTGGGCATTACACAAGTGGATCCAATTAAGTATGGTCTACTATTCTCTCGTTTCCTCCGAGCGGACGCCACGGATTATCCTGACATTGACTACGATGTCTCTGATCCTATGGTGCTCAAGGAGCTGTTAATCAATGAGTGGGGTTCCAACACTGTTGTGCCTATCTCCAACTTCAATACACTACAATTGAAGTCTCTTATCAAAGATATCTCAAAGTTCTACGACATCCCGTTTCCCGAAGTCAACAAGGTTACCAACACTATGCTCAAGGAAGCAACTCCTCTTGCAAAGAAGAAGCATGGTATCCGTGCAGGAATCTATGCCCCGACTTTTGAAGAGGTATGTGAGTTCTCCGAGACACTGCAAAAGTTCTTCTCTGACCATCCAAAGGTTAAATCACACGTCGAAGGTCTAATGGGTCAAATCCGTTCAACCTCTCGTCATGCTGGAGGTGTTGTAATTGGCTCTGAACTGGATAAGTACATGCCATTAATTGCTTCCAAGGGCGTACGACAAACTCCTTGGTCTGAAGGTATGAATGTACGCCAACTAGAGCCAATGGGCTTCATCAAGTTTGATATTCTTGGTCTTGCAACCCTTCGCATGATGGAAGAAGCAATCGAAAGAATTCTTCAGAGGCACCATGGTATCGAGAACCCAACGTTCGCTGATGTCAAGAAATATTATGACGAGAACCTTCATCCTGACAAGATCGATCTCAACGACCAGACAGTTTACAAAAACATCTTCCGTGCTGGTAAATGGATGGGCATCTTCCAATTCACAGAGAATGGAGCCCAAAGCCTTGCCAAGAGAGCACAGCCAAGATCCATCATTGACTTGTCTGCTATCACTTCAATCTATCGTCCCGGCCCTCTATCGGCTGGTGTTGACAAGGCTTACATTAAAGCAATCCGTGTTCCTATGTCTGTTAGTTATGAGAATGCAATTGTCAAATAGATAACCAGTGAAACCAGTGGGTTTATGATCTTCCAAGAGCAAATTGCTCTTCTGGCTCATAAGCTTGGTAAAGACATCAATCTAGATGACGCCAATCTGCTGCGTAAACTCTTGACCAAGAAAGGCCTCGATGCTTCGAAACAAGCAAAGAAAGAAGAGATTATGACGAAGTTTGTTCAAGGTTGCATTGAGAAAGGCATAACTATGCGTTCTGCCGAGGAAATGTGGCAGAAGTTTGAGTACTTCTCTGGCTATGGCTTCAACAAGTCTCACGCTGTTGCTTACTCAATCATTTCATATCAAACTGCTTGGTTAGCAACGTATTACAATGCAGAGTGGGCTTGTGCCTTCTTGGATAAGGAACCTGAGTCTAGAAAAGAAAAGGCAATCAACATTGCTAAATCTTGGGGCTATACAATTAAGCCTTTGAACATTAACACCTCCGGTCGACGATGGACTGCTACTGGTAAAAGTACACTGGTAGCTCCACTGACAACCATCAAAGGCCTTGGTGACGCTGCAATTGATGAGATCATCGAGAAGCGCCCATTTACGTCCGTAGAACATCTTCTGTTCGACGGTGGGGTGGTAGCAAGGAAACTCAACAAGAAGTCCTTAGACGCCCTCACAAGAGCCTCTGCGATGAATGATTTGATTGATGATAGGTTCTATGGAGACAAGCATTTCTGGTCTGCCGTTGTTGTTGATAAGCCAAAGAACAAGAAGAAATTGAATGAAAACATCGAAAAATATCGCAAGGAAGGTTCTTTTAGTACAGCTGAGCTGATACAGAACACACAAGCATTGACGGGTATTTATCCAATTAACATGGTCATGACTGAGAGGGCGTTGAAGATTATAGAACATCATGTAGTACCTCCTCTTTCGGAGTACGACTCAGCACTTGGAGTGGCATGGTGCATCCCAACCAAAATTCATACGAAGAAAAGCAAAAATGGTAAATGGTTTTACACTATCGATGTGATCGACTCCAATTCGAAAGCTACCAAAATCCGCTGTTGGGGCGTAGATCCACAAAAGGACCTCATCTTTCTTAACAAGCCATATGTACTTAAGCACCCAAACTACAATGAAACTTGGGGTTTCTCGACATACGGCCGGGTTGACAAGAAGTGGATGATGATTGGGTAAAAAACTTGAAATAAAAACTTGACAAACTACCACAGACCAGTTACATTATATATATGAAAACAAAAACAGGAGGAACTATGACTACATACACTTTTGACACAATACCACAACGAATGACTAAAGAGTGGAGACACCAAAACATTTCTTTGAACTCCAAAGACAACAGCTCTGAAAAGTTTCAGAAGAGCTTTATCCTTGATAATCTTGGAGTCGACCTGAAAACCTTTGAAAACAACGAAAGGTCAATTCGGATTAACAAAAGAACATTGCAGTTCAAAAACCAAAGAGTCGTAACAAGCAGAGAAGACTTCATGGATTGGACGGAAGACTTTGACGGTGTAAAGAAGGTCAATGACAAAATGACCTATTGGAACTTAAAAATAATCCCAGATCCTGGTGGAGCACAAAACAGATCTATCAGGCCAGTGATTGACATGGTAGAGTCTTTCGCGAAGCACATAAAGAAAAATAAATGCGATGACAAGTTCTTTGTATGTATCACTGATGGAAGCTATTATTGCAACTTCTCTCTTTTGAGAGAAGGAAACGGCAGAACACAATTCGAATATGCTATCGATCAGGTTGACCCTTCCTTAAGGAAGTATTTTTACTGCGGACCACTTAAAAACCTAGAGGAGTGGTGGAATGACAGAATCAAATAAGAAAAAATTCGGACAATATTATACTACAAATTGCGACTATATTCTTTCGAACATTAAAATTCCGCATGGTGCTAAACTAGTTGAGCCGTTTGTTGGGCAAGGTGACTTGGTAAAGTGGTCTAAGAGAACTGACTGGGAGCTATACGATATAGAGCCAAAGTGTTCTGCTATAACCCAAGATACCTTGCTCAATCCTCCGGACTATAAAGATAAGTATCCTGTGACTAATCCTCCGTTCTTAGCTAAGAACAAAAACAAGGATAAAAGAGTTTACGAAAAATATGGTGTTGATGATTTATATAAAGCTTGTATCAAAAGCTTTGTCGATGGAGACGTTGCCGGAGGTATTTTAATAATTCCTCTAAACTTCTTCTGCGACAGAGACAAGAACATTAGAGATATATTTTTTGAGAGATACAATGTTGATGAAGTAAATGTGTTTGAAGAAACAGTATTTGACGACACAACCTACACTATTTGCTCATTTAGCTTTACTAGAGGAAGATATCAAAACGATACAACCTTTCATTTTTACCCTAGCAAGACTTCGAAAGTATTTGAGTTAAAAAAGGAACATGGTTGGCGAGTAGGCGGAGGATTATTTAAAAAAACAGAAACAAAATATAAACTTGGTCGTCTCCTAGAAGGGCAAGAACCATCAACGATGATATTTTTAAATGCAATTGACACTGGGTCTGAAGAAGGTCGGATAAGATTAATTGCTAATCATGAGCTTTTTTATGACAACACGCCAAATCGTTCAAATCGAGCATTTGCAACAATCACCAGTAATATCAAAATCATCGATGAACAGTTAATAGTCGACAAGTTTAACAAGCGACTGGAGACACTCAGAGAGACTTACAACAGTTTGTTCCTCGTTAATTATAGAAATTCAACTAAAAACTATGCAAGAAAGCGTATATCGTTTAAGCAATGCTATATGCTCTTAATAGAAATTCTGGAAGAATACAACAAGGAGGAATAATGGAACACTTAGCAAATTGTCATGGCGAATGGAATGCCCTCTTCGCTTTGATATCATCAATGCCGTTCATCGGCATCTGGGCAAAAGCAAAATTACACAATCATAAGGAGGAATTATGACTAAATTTGAATTTGTAACTAATAACACCGCCGCTATCGTAGAGGAATACGAAGAGCCGGCATTTAAATCAAAAGAGCAACACATGGGCGATTATATTAGATCGATGAAAGCTTTGGAAGAGGCCATGGAACCCTATAAGGAACAAAAGCGTGAACTTAAATCAGATTACGTTGACAACGGTTGGCTTACAAAAGAAGACATCTCTTTAACTGTCCGTGCTTATAGACTGCTCAAGAATGATGTAGACATAGAAGCATTAATTGATATCTATGAAAATCTTAGAGGAGACAAGTAATGCTTATCGATTATTTTAAAATAAGAGATAGCGCAAAAGACCCCGTCCGAGCTAATCCCTCGGACGCCGGTCTTGATGTGTTTTACTGTCCATCGGGAGAAAACTCCGGCCCATTAATTATAAATTCTGGCGACTCCATTGTTGTTGAAACAGGATTAAAGTTTGGTGTGCCTCATGGATTCATGCTCGAGGTCAAAAACAGATCATCACTAGCTGCAAAGAAACAGCTTGTGGTCGGCGCATGTATAATAGATCCGGGTTATAATGGATAGCTTATGATCAACCTTAACAACATAGGAAACAAAAGCAGAACAATCCAGCCGGGAGAGAAAATAGCTCAGGTGGTCATGATACCCATTATTCACTTTAGAGCAAGAAAACTCATGACTGATACTCTTTATAATAGTGATATCTGTATCTCTAAAAGAGGAACAGGTGGTTTTGGTTCAACAGGAGAGTAATATGAATTGGATCTATGAAGGAATGAAGTCGTTCTTATGGCAAATAGCATTGTTCGCAATGTTTATGGCCATATCGGCGGCTGTCATATGGAGTTGCAACTATTTGCAAATAAGTCCGGGGTACGGAATTATATCATTGTATACGTTAGTGATAATGATATTTAATCTTGCTCTAGCAAGAGAGAAACAAAAATGGAGCCCACCAGCCAATGCCAAATAAATACGCCAAAGACACGAAGAAATATACTTTTTATGCTAAAGACACGCTACATGCAAAATTCAAAGCAAGAATGCAGTTTCATAGCCTCACACAGTCAGAGTTTCTTCGTGCTTGCGTTGAGGCGGTAGTTGGAGAGGATCCAATGATGGAATTGTTTATCGATCACTACAAAGAAGAGAACAATAAACAATCCAAGGTTCAAAGAGAGAAGATAAAAAAAGAGAAAGAAAAAAGTAAAGACATACTAAATGACTTTGGACTGGGTGATGGAGACATCGAGGATATTTTCGATTTAATTGCTAAAGAGCACCCAGAAATTTGATTTAAATACGTTCTTTTATTTTTTTTATTTCTATTTATAATGAAAAAACGCTTTAAGGATTAAGGAGATTTATAATTATGGCTAAGAAACTATTAAGCGAGGCAGTTGTCCGCAGATTTGCTAAGTTGGCAAACCTTTCACCCATCAATGAGATGTATGAAAAAGATGATATGATGGAAGAAGAAGGTGAAGAAGCCGTCTTGGATGATGCAGAAGCTGAAGCTCCAGTCGAAATGGATGCCGAATTAGAAGCAGAAGCAGGCGAAGAAATGGATATGGATGCTGAAGCGGAAATGTCAATGGAAACAGAACCAGAAGCCCAAATTAGTGACTCAGAACTTACTGATCTTGTAAAGGCTGCTGAAGTAATAATGGACAAGTTGGCACCACATGCTGCTGAAGAAGCAGATGCTGGTGAAGAAATGGCAATGGATATGGAAGCTGGTGAAGAAGAAATGGATATGGATGCTGAAGCAGAAATGGATATGGAAG
>JAAHTH010001550.1_pt1 | contig 19544 bp, 37 predicted proteins | sample 6116091 | NCBI WGS metagenome assembly JAAHTH01 (sample SAMN13939990, study PRJNA603662) | sponge metagenome | isolation source: marine sponge | host: Mycale hentscheli | place: New Zealand | collected 2006 | reverse complement strand
ATGTTTGTTTAGTCACATCTAAATACTCATCTATTACAATAGGTTCTGATGAACCAGAAGCATAAAAGCTGTCTAATGTTTTAACTACTATTGTTCCTGAATTATCTATAAAAGCTGTTAGATTGAACATTTGAAATAATGAAGTCAAGAAATCTATAATCTTCATTTCAGGTATTTGTTCTACGATTGTAAAAGGTAAAGTTGCACTAGAAGATACTGTATTTGCGTTTTTATAAGTGTCAGTTCCACCACCACCACCTTGACCTAATACACCAAATGATAATTCCCATTTTATATTACCTGCTGTAAACGATACACCATTAGTATCAAGAGTTGCAATTTGTATTGAATATATACCCCCTGTTAGTTGTGTTGAACTTGTATCATACAAAACTAAGGCACCCTGTTGATTTAAGTGTGAATCATACAGACTACTATTTTTAAAAATCTGAACATTATACACTACAGTATTACTTGTAGGTGTCATTGTTAATTTTGTTTCTATAATTTGTGTTGGAGATGTAGGTGTGATGATTTCAATAAAACCAAATATCTCATTACTAAAACCTGTATTACCTGTTTGTGTTCCATAGTCTGTAACTTGATTATAGACCAAAGATGTTTGTTGAGTTGGTTCAACACTACCTTTTTTCCTATGTAGCCACATCCATAAATTATGAAATTCTTTATTAGTTGTATTATTAAAGAAATCATTTGAAAATGTAATCTCAGAATATTGTGCTTCTATCGCATCTATAATAGCTTGTAATCGTAAAGCATATTTTAATTGATTCCATTTAACGCCATTTGTTGTACCACCATTATGATAATAAACATTACCTTCATCATTATGAAAACTAGATGCAGAATTATAAAATAATCTTTGAGTATGTGTTATTAATGGTACACAAATATTTGTACTGTCTGTTAAGTTAGCAGTCATTTTATTTTTAACATCTGTTTCATTATAAGATGTAACATTATAAGCTGAAAGTTGAGGTAAAGCAGATAACTGGTCATCTCCTAATACATCTACTAAGTTTATAGTGTTTCCAAAAAATGTTATACGATATGTATGAGCAACATTCTTTTTTAAATCAACCCCTTCTAATTTTATAAAACCCTCTTTAAAAGGTAATGTATTTAATTCTATTTTTCCTGCTACTTTATTTCTTGCATCAAACCCACCTTGTATATCAAAATTATAATAATGTTTAAAAATTTTATTATTAACTTTAGATGCTGGTAAGGAGAATGTTTTTGAAAACTCAGTAAAGATTTTTTTAATATCCTTTACGTTTTGTATTGTCTGTGTAAATGATACAGTTTCATCTTTGAACAAGTCAACTCGGTCTGTTCCTATATATAACTGAAGTTTCTGCATTTATCTGATGTTATTTATTAAATCAAATGCTTCTTCAAAATCTATTGTGTATTCAATTAACCTATCATTTACAGAAGTTTTAAATGTCATATTAGATGTTTTAACTAATACTGGAATTGTTTCATCAGAAGCAGGATTTTCTTTTTTAGGTCTTGTCATCCATACATACTCACTTAATAACAGTTGCTCAAAAAATTGATTTGTATATTCAGGATAATAACCAGAACTTAATTTATGAATTTGTTTTCCTTGTGTATTAAATAATTTCATTGGAGAATTTGCATCATTATAATCAGCATATTCATCATCAGGATATTCTATTGTATTTGATTGATATTTCTCATTAGTTCTATTTAATGATGTAACTTCTTTTAGAAAAAACCATAAATCTTGCTGAACTCCATATCTATTTATAAATGTAATCTTTCTTCCATCTCCGTATTTAGTGCAATCAATTCTATTTATGTAAAGAATATTACTACCTTGATTTACGACTTGTGTGTCTGAGCCACTATAAGAACTAACAGATGTAACACCACCACCAGTCATATAATGTACATATCCTGAAATACCAGTTGGAACATATATATTCCATTCTGTAGCAAGTTTTCCATAATTTGCTGCTAGTAAATATTTATGATTTGTAGTAAATGGAAGTGCAGGATTAGAACCTTCTGAATAATATCCAAAGGCTTCAAAACCTGTGTCTGTATATGTTTGTGTAGCTACAGCAGTACCACCACCATTAATTTGTGGGTGTGTTGTAACAACTGTAACAATTGCTATTGTATCTATTGAATAATTTCCTGAATAAGTAATGTTTAAATAATCTCTAGCTAGTTCTGATATATCAAAGTTACACCCTGTACTAGGACTTACATTTTTCGTTAAAGTATATCTTAATGTTCCACCTATTGTGATTGTACACTTTGCTGACAATACTCCTGAAGCAGGTATTTGTATAAATTTATATTGTGGGTTTCTTAATGCGATGTTTGCCATTGTGTTTAATTTTCTCCGTATATTATTTGTTTTTCTACATCTATAATAAAAGCGTCTAAAAGATCATCTCCTAATTTTTGTTGAGCCCTTTCAAATGGAGTTGTAAAAAAGTTCGATGTTTTAATACCTCTATTATATATGTTATTAGCGATAACGTATGCTATGCTTTTGTAGTTACCTGCTTTAAATTGACCACCCTTAGAACTACCCTTTTGTTCTCTAAATCTTACGTTTTTACTTTTAGCCCAACTTTCTATTTTTGCTAAGAATGTTTTCCAAGTTCCTGCATAATTTCCAGAACCAAATTTAAAAGGTGAGTTTGGTGCTTGTTGACCTGTGAGTCTAGCGTTGGGTGATAACTTTGTTGGGTCTTTACCTCTAACTCCTTTATCTACAAAAACTCCGTAATCATCCATTTGGAATTGTAGTATAAAAGCATCTATCTCAACATCTAGTTCATAACCCAAAGAATTATATAACGAACCACCACCTTTATCATCTTTTGTTAGATTTGTTTTAGCTTGTTGTATAACATACTTTGCATACTTATTTATTATATCTTCTAGGTTTATGTACTGCATTAGCAAATGTATATATCGTTATATATTAAAATATCCATATTTGCAGTCCAACCTGCTAACTGATTTTCAAACCTATCATAAAAAGGAACACAGTTTGGAACACTATCTAGTTGATACATACTAGTGTGTAAATCACCCATTCTTAATTTTTGTATTAGTTTGTTTAAGACTGCTAATTGTGTGTTTAAAATGTCTTGTTCATTATTGTTTGCTTTAAATCTATCAATAGTTGGTTCTTTAGATTGATCTACTATATCCATTGCTAATACACTAATATTAAATCTTAATACTTGTTCTTCGTCTGTTACACTATTGACTATTATATGACCTAATGGAAATATATCTTGTTTGTTTAAATTAACATCTGATATGTTTCCTGTCGTTACTGTGTTACAATTGATGTCTTGTAGTAAAGCTGTTTTAATAGTTTGTGTTAATTGATAAAAACCTCTTACGCCTTGATTGCTCATTTGAATTTCTTTTTAATTTGTTTAGCTTCTATTTCGTTTTTTTCTTTCATAAATGATAACATCATAAAACAAGAATGTGCATTTAATTCAGTGATACTTTCAAATCTTGTAATATCTCCTTGAGCGAGCCCATAAATTGATTGATACCAACCCCATTTTCTTGCAAAGTTAGATACTCCGTCAAGATTTCCGTCTGACTTTCCTGCAAAGAGTTCGTCATAAGTTTCGATAAGTCCAGTCCTAAATTCCACAAAAAAAAAATTGCTGATAAAACTGCACTCATAGGCATATGCATTATTCCAGGATTTAAGTCTGTATTATAATCTATAATTGTGTATTGTTCTTTTAACCTTGTATTTATTGGCCTATATAAAACATTCATAGCTCTTTCCATATTATCCCAATCACCTATATAAGTGTCTAGGTCAATATACTCACCTAAACTTAAATCATCAAGCTGAGGGTGGAAACCAAAGTTTGTACCATTTGTATTAAACTGTCTAACTAGATTAGGTTTTTCTTCAAACATCTTACTAATAAAATTTGCTATTTCTTCTGTGTCAGATAACTTTAATCTCATTATCTGTTCTAATTTAGTAGAACAAAATATCTCTATCATTTTAGCGTTTAATAATCTTGTGTTTTTAGTTTGATCTTGTATTTTAAGAAATCGTTTATATTGTGATAGTGTGATATCATCAAGTGAGTTAGGTATTTCAATTTTTAGTTTCATATATATATAACGTATTTAAAAGTGTATTTTATAATATACTAAGATAATAAAAAAAGGGCAGCCATTTCTGACCACCCTATCTATATTGTAACTAACCTAAATACTACAACATTTTATTCATTTCTATTTTCTTGTGCATATTCCCAGACTTGTGAATGTATTGCATCATCAACCCAATCCCAATAAAAATCTGTTATATCTATTCCGTTTAATGTAACATCTAATATTTCTAAATCACTTTCAGGTGGATTGTAATAACTACCATCATCCCAATAATACTCATAAGAAATATTTAAATTATAATTAGCTTCATCAACATTATAATCTCCTTTTACTTTCATAGTTCTAATTTTTTCAAATGTTCATATTTGTTTTTTAATTCTTGTAGTTCTAACCTAGTATTGTTTCTGTCATCTCTATATTGACTTACAATAGCATCGTGAACTCTAACTTCTTGTTCCATTGTATTTGCCCAAAAGAATATCCCAATTAATGATTCTGACATTAAATTAATCTCTTTATTATGTGGGCTTTTATCCTTCCATTTTTTTATTAAGTTTAGAGCTGCATCCATATGTGCATAAAACTCTAAGTCTTTTAAGTTCTGGATTTTACTTTTTTGTAATTTCATATATTATAATGATAAGGTAAATTCTTGAAATGTTTCATTCCAATAAACCTCTTGATAGTCTCCTATTTGTGTATTAAATCTATATAGTTTACCACCTACTAATATTACTTTGTCTTCCATTTGTTTTGTTTTTAGTTATAATATAATATTTAATATTTTTTCTGCTTGTGTTTCGTTGTTAGCATTTTCATATACAAAATCAACAATTCTTGATTGAGAATATCCGTTTGTATATTTTACTTCTGCTTCTTGTAATAATGTTTGTACGTTCATAATATTTGTTTTTAGTTATAATCAAATATAACACTTTTTTAGTTATAAACAAAATATTTTATAACTTAATTAGCTAATGTAGTAATTACCTCTGTTTGGGTTCTGGAGTTGGTAGCTTACAGAATAGCGTATCGCATCAATACAATGATTCCATTTATCTATTGGTGTATTTGATTTACGTTCAAGCCAACAATAGTTATTAAGTTCTTTAATGAGGTTTATGCTGTTAGGTTCAACAACAAGATCATAGTCTTGTAATAATGATATTCCGTAAGTAATAGAACCTTGACCTTTTATTGACTTTACTACATTACATCCTTTTGCTTTGACTTCAGCTATTAATCTAGGTTCAGCTGAATCACCTACTATTAAACTACTTCTAGCGTGTTTAAGATTTAGTTGTGCAATTTCTGTTGTTGTTAGTCTAGGTAAATAAAAGCACTCTTTTAAATAGATTATCTTATTAGTTGTGTCTATGTTAGTTTCTATCAATGTTGAACTGTCTGATGCAAATCCATAATCTTGACCAAAAACTGAAACACCTACTTTTTTAAATTCACCTATTTTCCAATTGCTAAATATTACACCCTCAGCTTTAGCTAACCATCCACCTAACATTTGATGTTTATATTTCTCAGGTCTTCGATTCTTTATGTTATCTATTTGTGTTAAGTAAGATTGAGATAGATTTTCTTTATTGTCTAAGTATGTTGTGTGTATATATGTTGTGTTATCTTTTGTTGTGTTGCTGCCTTCCATTATACCTTTCTCTTCAAAGAACCTAGAATATATCCAGTGTTCTTTTGTAACAGGATTTAAAATTAGTATTACCCTGTTTTGTTGTTTAAGGTTTCTAACTGATAAATCTATTTTATCAAATATACCTTCATCTACAAGTTCTTCAGCTTCATCCATTACCCAGGTACTCACATTAGTTAAAGACTTTAGGTTTGCAGTTTGGTCTCCTGATGATGTTTTAATACCCTTAAATAATATCTTACTTCCAGAACGCTTATTAATGATTTCGTCTTTTGTTATATGAAAGTCATCTTCTATTTGTAGTGTTTCGATCTTGTCTATAAATTCAGGTATTATAGATATGTATGCAGAAGCAAGTGTAAACCTAGTAAATAGTATTGTGTGTCCAGCTTCGTAAGTTAACAACACTAACAGTAAATTAATAGAAAACGATTTACCTGAACCTCGACCACCAGTAACTATAAAGTACCTGGAATCAGAAGAGGTAATTGGTTCATACTTTTTATTAATGTCTATCACTTAAACTTAATGAGGTCTTTAAAGTTTATGTTAAAGCCTTCAGAAGATGTTATGTCAACAGACTCTTTAGGTTTACCATAACGATAACCAAAATATAAAGACATTGCTCTTGAGTCTCCTTTAAGAACTTGTTGACCTAGTGTTTTAATAACCTCATCATTATTAATAAGATTATCTAGCTTTTCAATAAGTCTTACCTCATCAGCCTTTCTTGGTCTACCAGAACCTAACCTTGAACCACCATTCTTTTTTCTTTTATCCATAATTGATATTTTATTGATTAATCAATCTTTATTATATAACGTAATTAAATTACCTTTTTTATACTTTCTGCTACAGCTTTAACAACATCTACTGTTACAGCATTACCACACATCTTGTATCTTTGAGAGTCTGATATTAAACCATTTGTTCCATATTGTGTCCAATTATCTGGAAACCCTTGTAACCTTTCACATTCAATTGGTGTAAGTCTTCTTAACTGTTCTGATACTACAGCTTGTTCACATCCAGAATCAAGAGTTTGTGCTATTCCTTTTCCTACTCGACCTCTTCTAGTTGTACTTTTTAGGTTTTGATAATTAATTGTATCACCTTCTTTTGCAACTTCGTACCCTTTTTTATTATTTGTTTTAATTAATATTTCATTAGATTTTAAAGTAAGGGTAGGACTATTATTGTCTTGTCTCCATCTAAAACCCTCATCATATCTATAGTCTCCTATTTCTTGTGCATTGAGTTTACGTTCAATAATGTAACTTCCGTTTGCATCTCTGTATCGAGCTGTGAGTGTATTGGTGTTTGTTTGTTGTCTTTGTAACTCATTAATCTTTTTATTGATTTTTTGGATAGGAAATACTTGTTGTCCACTTTTGTTTCCAAGATATCCGACAAGGTAGATTCTCTCTCTATTTTGGGGTAAAAACCACTTTGTATTAAGCAATTGCCATTCAAGTCGATAACCCCCAATGTTGGTAAAGGCTTGGATAATTGCCCAAAAGTCTCGGCCATTGTTTGAGGAGAAAGTTCCTTTAACATTTTCCCATATAAAAACACGTGGTCTACATTCGCTAATGAGTCGTATTGCTTCACTAATAAGGGAGCTTCTATTTCCCTGCATACCTTTACGTTTTCCAGCCAAGCTAAAATCCTGACAAGGTGAACCGAAAGTGATAAGGTCGATCTTGGGTAATTCTTTTCCTTGAACATCTGTAACTGAGCCGACATATTTACTATTTTTAAAATTATTTTTGTATACATCTATTGCATACTTATCTATTTCTGAAAAGTAAGATTCTATTTCAAATCCAGCTTTTTCAAAACCAAGATGGAAACCACCTATACCACTAAACAAATCGAGATGTTTTAGTTTCATTTTTTATTTAGACTATAATCGTTTAAATACATTTCCATTGTAGGTTTAAAATCTCTAATTGATGTACAAGTAGGATGTTTTATTTTTAACATACCTTCCCACTTCATAAATAAAAACTCTATTTTTTTCAAATCTTTTTTACATTTTGAATAAGATACTTTTATAAACTCTCTAACACAATATGCTGCAACTATTTCTTTACCATAAATTTGTGTTAAGTTAGATAACTTATTTAATAAGTAATATGAAAAGTCTTTATCTTCTACTATTGCATTACCTGTTTTAAATTTTTTATTATTGTATGTAAAAAATAAATGTATAATATTACCAACTGTTATGTTGTTTGTGTTTTCTAGGTAAGTTTGATAAACAAGATCATAATCATTATTAAACTTAGAAAATGCTTTTAAGTAATCAGCCATTGACCAAACTTTATTACCATTGTTTAAACTAATTATACAATTTAGATGTTCACTTTCTTTTTTAGTGTTTACCCAATCAATTACATAAGCAGGGATAGTTTTTTGTTTTAATAATTTTGCACTATGTATTCTGTGATGTCCTTCTATTACATCTCCTTGACTAGATACTACTACAGGCATTAACCAACCATAATCTATTAGTTTAGATTTAAAATTTTCTGCGTGTGTTTTAATCATATCTCTGTTAACCTTTGCTAACCTTAAATCCTTAATAGGATAATTAGCATTGTACTTACCTTTTTTTAATTTCTGTTTTGTCATAATTTTAAATTTAATTGTTTTCTATTTCTTTTTGTAAACAAGCTAGGGCTCTCCAAGCTACTTTTGCTGTGTGTCTTATTCCATCCTGGTCTATTGTTCCTGCATCTATTAGATGTCTAGCTAATGCATCAAAGTCATCATTAGATTTATTTCTATCCCAATGTAGAGGTTTACTAGGATGATGTTGTTTATTACCTACAAGGGATACTTTAGCTATTTCTACTAGAGCATCTGGGAAGTATTTTATTACTCCTGTGTATATAGGTATTTGTTTTCTTTTGTGTGTGTTTGTTTCCATTTTATTTTAATTGTTTTTTCCATTTTAATGATTTTTCCCAAAGCTGTAGTTTTTGTCCTACATCATCCATATAATCTTCTGGAACATTTTTTATTATTTTATACATTGGATGATTTAATTTATCTTCTAAGTTAGATACTTTGTTTTCTAAGTAATGTATTCTGTCTATTCTGTCATAACACAAATCAGATTTAAAAGTAAATATTTCTTCTATCTCTTTTAGTTTTGGATTGTGTTTAGAATAAAAAGGATATTGATTACTAGAATACAATACTGTAGAGTGGTCGCTACTCTTTCCATTTTCTTTATGAAATTGAGCAATATGTATCCATCTCATATTTAGTTTATGTTTAAGTAAGTAATTTAATAATGACCTTACTTCTATATACTTTCTTTGTCGTGTGTTCTTAAACACATCTAGTCCTGATAGTTCTTTGATTTTGTCAGCTATTTCTATTGGTGTTAAATTATCCATCAATTTGTTCTTAATTTTAAAAGGTTATAACATTCTGTGTATTTCTGTCTTGCTTTGCCTTTATATTTATCCTGGAATAAAAGATATAATTTTTTTGTGTATTGATATTGTGTTTTACAATTTTTGTAATATTTTTTTGCAAATGCTTTTCCTTTGCCTTTAAAGTAATTTACATTGTCAGCTGTATCGCCCACTATCATTTGTTCATAGAAATTATATATAGCTTCTGATTTACTTATATTTATTATTTCTCTATGTTTATGATGATAGTTGTAAATTAAACAAGGGAACTGTCTATAGTCTTTATCTATACTAACAATCATTACATTTTCTTTTCCAGAAACATTACTTATTTCAAACCAATATTTTGCAACTAAGTCATCAGTTTCAATTCCAAAACCATATATACTATTGTATTGATCTTTAACGTATTGATGCATTTCGTGTAAGAGAGGTGGTAATTCTTGTTTTTTTCTATTAGCTTTATAAACAGGTGTAAGTATTTTTCTAAAATTTCCTTTGCTGCCATTAAAAGTTATTACTTTTTCAATATCGTATAAATCTTCTAAATCATTTATTATTTTCATAAACTGATGGTCAAACTTAATCATTGCATCTTCTATGTTCTTATAATAAGGATAATCTCCTGGATTATCTTTTGACCTGTAACAACTAGAAAATATTAAGCTGTCTGCATCTACAAGTAAAATCATTCTTTTATTTCTTTATAAACTTTATATCCATTTTTATGTAAGAAGTTTATGGATTTCTTTATTTTTTTTTCATTTACCCTAAAAGCATTAAATATTTCGTTTTCGAATGGATGTACTTTTTTCATTTTTATTAATTTTACTTTGTATTTGTTTGAAGTTAATTTCTCTAAAATAATTATTGTTTAAATAGTTTAAGTATTTATTCATCTATTTAAAAATAAAAGCTATTATAAGTGTTAAAAAAAGACCTGATAAAGACAAAGCTAAAACAATCATACTGTTTTTATACTGTTTGTCTGAACGACCTTGTCTTGACCTATACTGTCTAACCTTTTTTTCTTTTTTCATACTATGCAAATATCCAAAGTGATGCCCAGAATAATATAAATATTGATACAATAAAAATTGCATCACCAATAATGTTTAATAATTTTTTCATTTGTTTGTTTTTTGTTATTTATTATAATTATTTTCAAAAGCTATGTCTTGCAGCTTATCTAATATTGAATGAGTAAGTTTTTCTTTTTCTGTTCCTTTGTCATAAACTGGGCTGCAATCACCCCCTACAGCATCAAATATTAATTCTAGTTCTTTTTTTGTAAAATACTTTTTTAAATCTTTTGTCATTTTGTTTGTTTTATTTAATCAAATATATAATTAATTAACTTATAAACAAAATTTTATAACTATTATTTGTAAGAATCGTTTATATTTATTCGACTAGCTTGTGTTTCCTTGAGAAGATAAACATCTTTAAGTAGTCTTTTTTTTGTCCACATTGTAGTATCAGGACAATACATTTTAGTAGTTTTAGGTATTTCTAGTTTGTTTAACCAATACATATAATTACCTTTTGGGTCATTTACAAAATACAGCTTTACATACTTTTGATCTAGTTTCATTAAGTTGTCGTACTTGTCTTTTTCTAGCATTTTGTCTTGATAGTATTTTTTACGAAACTTCATTTCTATAACACAATCAAAACCATAAGGTGTTTTACCAATAGCATCATAATGAGTATAACCTTTACCAGACCATTTTAAATCCCATCCATCAAGATTTAAAAGCATTACAACCGCCTGTTCCCATTTATTAATTTTTGCTATTCCCATTATCCCATATCACATTTAAGTCTTTAATCCACTTGTTTATTGTTTTTGGGTTACAGGTACAGGGTTTGTAAAATGAATGTTTGTAGTATTTACTGTGCAAGTTGCATACCAATGTAAATTCTGTGTTTGATATGATGTCGTTTGTTCCCATTCGAAATTGTTCCCAGTCTTTAAAATCATTTTTTTCAAATTTTACCATCTTTTAATTTTTATGTTGTTTAAGGCTTTCTTTCTTTTTTCACAATTACAACTTTTGTATCCTAATTTTTTTGCTATATAATTTGCAATTTTTTTGCCTTGACCTAAAGTTACTATGGTTATTAATTTTTCTGTAATATCTCCTAATTTCATTTTTTATATTTTTTATATGCTATATATGTAACAACAGCTATAGTTATACATATTGGGCAAGGGTGTAATAATGCAATGTTCATAATAATTTTTTTAATTTGTTTTTTACTTTTTTGTATGTATTGTATAAAGAATAATATTGTATATAAGATTTCCTGGAAAACTCAGCAATACTTTCTCCTTCATTTATAATCTCAAAAACTTTTCTATCGTACCAATACATTTTTGATAAAGCGTCTTTAACTTTATCATAACTTTGTTGAAAGTTTACATCACTATTAGTTAATTGTACGTGGTCAAGCGGAACAATATTTATGTTTTTGCCTTTACGTTTTAAATCTAAAAATAATGTTCTAAGAGTTTTAAATATGTAATAATAATTAATATCATCTTCATACATTATATCAAGTCCAGACTCTAGTTTAAGTTGTATCTTAATGTACATCTCTTGTGTAATGTCTTCTGCAGTTCTTTTATTGCAGCCAAAAGTCATAACGATATCAACCCAAGTTTTGTGTTTCTTAAAGATCAGTATCATTTTTTCTTTTACCATAACTAATTTAAAGGGTCATATAAGTCATTTATAACATAAGGTATACCAAACTCGTTAACTTCAAAACTAAATGTTTCAAATGCATAGCCTCTACTTCTTTTACATTTAACTGTAACCCATTCTTTATTTACAGTATTAGCTTCTAACTCTATGTGAGTCTCCACCTTTTTTTCAAGCATACTACCTAAATGACCAGTCATTTTTGATGTTCCGAAGTTGTTATGAATCACACTTAATATATGACAATTGTATTTTGTTGACCATTCCATTAACTTTTGTACACAATCGTTTGATTGCTGTAAATCATTAACATCACTTACAAGGTCGGCAATTCCATCGATAATTACAAGTGAAGGGTTTGTTATTTTATTTCTCAAATAATATTCTATAAATTGTTGTCTGTGTAAATGACTAATAGTTCTTAGTCCAAAAGTGTGATATATCCCTGGATTAATTTTTGAATCCATATCATAAACTCTTTTAAAAACTTTTTGACAATGCCAAAGTCCTTGTTCTGTATCAAAGTGTATTAGGTGTCCTTGATTTCTATGGCCTTTAATTTTACCACCATATATATTTGAATCACTTAAGAACACAGAAGCTAGTAAACTAATAAAAAATGTTTTCTTTGTTTTAGGTGGTGCAGATACTACACTTAGATTTCCGTATGTTCCAAGTGGTATAGGTAAAAGTAAATCTCCTTTTTTTGATTTAATTAGTTTTTCTCCGTATGATAAAGCAACAGGTGGGTAGTCTATTAATTCTTTTGTGTTTACATAGCAGTCTTCTTCAATAAACTGCATAAGCATATTGTGTTCGGTTTGTTTTTGTGTCATTAAATAAATATATAAAAAAAAAGGTATGAATTATTAAAAACCCATACCTTATTATTATTAGTAAAGTTTTTTTTTTAGAATGGTAGATCAGAAGACTCTTTTACATAAGCTGACTCTGTTCCAGAAATAATATCAAGGTTTTCTTTTTTATCTTCTCTTTCTGCTAAATGAATATTACCTTGTCCATTTTGTGCATCTTTAATCCACGCTACTTTACCATTACCAAAATAAAGAGGTGCTTTTCCTGCCTCTCTTTCTTCTGATGTTCTACTGTCCATTAAAGCTACGTTATTTCCATAACGAGTTTCATCCTGAACTGAGATTGTTAAGTTGTACCAAACTGCACCATCTTTACCTTTTACAAATTTTTCTTTAGGTAATTTAGCTACATTGATACTTGCATTAATAATTGCTCCCATAATTTAATTGTTTTTTAATAATTAATAGTTAATAATTCTTTTTCTATTTCTTTTGTCAATGTGTAATGTTCTTTAATGTCATTTATTTTTTTACCTCTTTTAGTCATTGCCTCTTTTGCATTTTTAAATTGTGGAGTGTTTAATAATAACTTAGGTAATTTTTTCTTTTTTTCTGTTGTGTTTATTGCATCAGAATCTTTTGTGTCATCAATTAAAAACAAGTTTCCTAATGCATACTTTTTACCATAACTAGATGCAGTACCAAATTTTTGTGGTTTTTGCATACCTTTTTGATTTTCATCAACAGCTACTATAGCGTCTGATTTTATTTGATTAAGTTTATCTTGTATAATTGCTCGTGATCTTATTACACCATTTCCTAAATACTTTTCAGTAGTTGTAACATTTACTTTAAATTTTAATGTTAATGGTTTAATAGCTTCTAGTATATCTTCAGCACTTCTAAAATTGTATTTACCAAAAGAGTTGTACCTAGATTTTTTTACTTTTAATTCGTTTTGAATTTCTGTTAATTTGTTTAATAATGTTTTGTCCATTTTATTATTTATTGTTTGTTAATACCTCTAATTGTGCTTCTAAAAATTCTATTTTATTAGTTAATGAATCAACTCTATATGAATAAAATTTTATAAGATCATCTTTACCTTGATGTGAATAGTTTGTTCTTACGTTATCTATATCCATTATTCTATATGTGTTAAGGTTGATTTTAACCAGAATATTTTATTTTGAAATAATTTCTGATTTTTAGTGTCTCCCATTAAAGTTGCGTGTTGTAACATAACCTCTAATGTTTTAATTTGTTTTTGAATGTCTGTTTTTTGTGTTTTCAATTTGTTTGTTTTTAGTTATTAATATATAACAAATATAAACAAAAATGTTTATAAAACAAATATAGGCACAAAAAAAAGGATTAACTACTTAGCTAACCCTCTTTCTCATTAATGACAAAACAAACAGAATATAAATATAATGTTAATCCATTAAATCTACAAAGTTTTTATACCTTAATATTAAATCTTTTATTTCTGGATTACTTAGTTTTATTATTTGTTTAGATTTTAAATATAATCTTTCAGCTGTACCTGAACCATATTTTATGTCAAGTTTATTACCGAACACATATTGTTCTCCGTATTTAAACACATTACATCCAGCACATTGTACTTGACAATTTACCTCATCCCATCTAGTTGAATAGTATTTACGACTTTGAAAATGCCCGTTTTGAAGTTTTTTCCAGTGATCTTTTTTACCACAAGTAATACAAGTTGCAATATCATTTACAGCATTTTTTCTTCTAATATATATACTAAATATTGTATCTAGTTTTTTTACTAATTTACTCCTAGTAAGTTTCTTAGGCATTATTTATCTTGGTGTTGTAGAAATTGTTTACCCATTTCAGGGTTTATTTTTTTTATAATTTTATATATATATGTACTATTTCTTTTTACAGTTTCTATTTCTGTTTTTGTAGAATCTATACCACAATTTGTATATTGATTTACATCTATTTCTAGTAATATATCTATTTTTTCTTTGTTACTTATAGTCTTGTAATCAAATATTTTATCTATAATTTCTTTTTTATATTTCATACTAGATAAATGTAATAAAAAAAAACAAAAAAAAACCCTACAAAAAAAAATAAAAAAAAAGATTTATCTGAACCAACTGGAGTGTTTACCTGAAGTTTAGCACCTTAAACTGATGTGCGACAGTTTGACAAATATATAAATATTTTTTTATTTACCTTGTCCTCTATACTTTTTTTTGAATTTTACTTGACCTTTACTTGCGTTTTTAGAATGTACACCTGGTCTTTTTGTTCTTTTAGATGGTAAGTATTTACCTATTAAAACTTTAGCCATTATTTTTTTAAAATTTTAGCTGTTTTTTCTATACCTCTACTTGTAAAATAAAATCCTAAACTCATAATTACTATTTGACCTAATAAATCTACATATTGATCTTGTATATTAAAATCACCTATATTTCCATCACTTACAGAAAATAATGTATATAGTAATAAACTAAATATTGTAAGAAGTGGTCTTATGTTTTTACTTAACCAACTGTCAGAAATCATATCAGACTTATGTCTAGTAGTAATTTCTTGTTCTAAAGATAATTCAGCTGCAATAAAAACTTCTTGCATCTCTTTTTCGAACTTAGCTTTTTCTACTTTACTAAAAGTATGTTTATCTATTATGTTAGATATTTTTTCTGCAATACTAACACCTGAATTACCAAATAATTTTGCTAATATTGTTTTCATCTTCTAAATACTTTTTTTTCTAAAGCATCTATTCTTGTGTCTAATTGCTTTTCTATTCTAATGTCTGTATTTTCTAAAACTTTAATTTTTTGTTCAACAATTTCAAGATTAATTTCTTGTTGTACAGGTAATTTTTTAGCAATCTCAATTTCTGATTTTAAAGCTGAATAAGTAAGCGTTAAAGATATAATACCACCTACTACCATTATTATGGTTTTTAAGTCTAATTGGATGTCTTTTACACCATCACCATCAATATCTATGTTTACGTTTTTTTTCATTATTTTTTTTTGTCCTTATTCATCAAATACCATTTTTGTACTGTATAACCTATTGTTACACTAAGAAGTATAATCTTTAACATCATATCTATGTTTGTAAGGGATATTCCAAAGCTGCTTAAATTAATTGCTATGGTTTTGTAATCGTGTATCATTTTTTGTCAATTTGTTTGAGTTTCTTAATTGCCCAATTTACGCCACTAGCACCACCCCATCCTAACCAAGCTACATAGCCTTTGTCTTTCCAGGGAGTTGATTCGTATTCTGAACTTATTTCTGCATTTTTTTCGTGTCGTTTAAATGAAGCCATCCTAGCAATAGTTTCACGACTAATATTTTCTTTTTTAGCTAATTGGTTTGCTCTTACCCAACCAACTCTTGTCATTCCTTTAACTTCATCTTTATATTTATCTCTCCATCTAAGTACTTTTTTTGCGTTGTTTACAGCACTTTGTGGATAATCATTGTATGTTTCTAAGTTTATCATTTTGCCTTCAAAAGAACGATAACAAATAGCTATAGCTTGACTCTTATCGTGATATCTCATTAGTTGAGGTACACAACGAATCATAAACTCACTTTGTTTTTCGTTAGGTCTTTTACTTGGTATAGGCATTTAATAAAATTTAAAATGTAAAACAATAATTAATAAATATATATTGAGTTCAGTATAATCAGTATTGTCTTCTTTTGGTAAATAGCTGAAACCAACTAACAAACCAATCAATGATCTATCTATTATACCAAACTCCCATTTCATCCACAGTTCTTACATTCAGACCACGTGTAATATTTACCTAATTTTTTAGTAACTAAAACTTGTTTTCTGTTGTCTTTTTTGTTTTTGTATGAAACGTGTAACCATCTAGGCTCCTCACCAAACTCCCAAATAAGTTGGTCAAAATCTAAATTGTCTTTTATGTAATGAAACATTTCAAGATTAGTTTTACCACCCATTGAAGTTATATCAATAGCATTGCCAGTTAAATGACTACTTACAGGACTACCTTTAATACCCTTATTTAAGTCTTCTGACCTAAACATACTGTTTACCCTTATAGGTGAATCTACCCACTCTCTAAGAGGCTCAAAGACCTTCTCAGCTACTAACTCCATATTTTTAATATGTTCAGCCTTTGGCTTGTTGTCTATGCTGTATTGTTTAGCATAGTCAGAATGGGTTGCTTCCTTATAAGAAATGTGTTTACTTATTCTCTTCATCTTTTATAATTTCATAAGAACCATCTTTAAGATTGATGTTTACTTTACCATATTCTTCTTCAAGTTCTTTTTTGGATTTATCTTGTTCTACCATTAGTTCAACATACATATGGTTTAAACTATGTATTTGAGTTTGTAGTAATCCCAAGTCGTGCAAAATTGCACCTTTCTTTTGTTCTTGTTCTTGTAAATTTTTTAATTCTGATTCTTTAATTTTTGACATTTTATTATATTTTTTAGATTAAGTTACTAAGATACTAATTTTTACATTTACATTCTTGCTTTAATAAATCTACTTCTGCTTTTAGTTCTTGTATTGATTTAACTAATAAAGGAACTATTTTAGAATAATCAACAGATTGCATTTCTTCTGCATCTTTTTTTCCTGTAACTGCATCTGGTAAAACTTCTTCAAGTTCGTGAGCCATAACTCCATAACTTCTACTTTCATCTGTTTTCCATTTAAAGTCATAAACAGGTATTTTAGAAACCATATCTAAACCTGCAAAGTCTTTTAAATCTTCTTTTAATCTATAATCAGAAGAAGTGTTGTAAGTTGTACTACTTGCAGTTATTACTATTGAGCCAACTGTTGTTGCTCCATTGTGTCTAAATTGAACTGCTGTATGTGTTCCAGTATGACCACCTATTGTCATACTAGCACCAGATTGAGTATTTATATGTACAAAGTTATTGGTTGTAGGATATGTTGCAGTTGGTGTTCCAAAGAAAACATCGTTACCTTGTAAACGCATTTTAATTGCAGAAGAAGTATTTGATACCCCACTTAATATACAAAAATCTCCTGCCGAAACAGTATCTGTTGATAAAGAATAGGCTTCACTACTATTTTCTCCTGTTCCTAAAACTAATTGAGGAGTACTAGATGCTCCTGCTTCTCTAAAAATTTCTAATCTACCACGAGGAGTTGTTGTGTTTATTCCTGTATTTCTATCATTATCAAAATACATTCTAGTAATATTTGCTGATGAATCAAAAATTCTAAAGTCAGCACCAACATTTCCTAAATCATATTGCCTTCCACCACTTGCAGGTAAAAATGAAAGTTTAGCACTTACTGACCCTGTTAGTCCTTTTATTAATACACCTGCATCACTTGTAAAAGTTGTTCTTCCTCCTGCCATTTCAGTTGTAATAAATTCTGATGCTGAACTATTTTGTAACCCAAAATAACTTGTTGCACCATCATTTCTTTTTAATAAGAAAACATCATTTCCTGGACTTGAACTAATTTTAATTCCACCTGCACTATTTGTACCAACTTGCCCAACATTATCTCTAATATGAACAATTTGACTTGCATTTATAGAAGTAGCTGAGGCAAAATAACCTGCGACTGTTCCTGTTGTTTGTGAATCTAGACCAATACAAGTTACACTACTTCCAAAAGTTGCATTTTTTGTATCGTGGTCTAAAGCTAAAATATCAGTAACCCCATCATTTTGAGTAATTGTAAAATCATCTCCAGAAATAGTTAAACAAAAATCTTTGTTTGTATCCCCTTGAAATCTTATTGAAGGTTCTGTAGTAGTTTTTGTTAAAAGTAAAGTATCTCCTGAATCGTGGTTTATTGTTACACTACTTGAAAAAGTTGAGTTTCCTGCATTGTCTATGGTTAATCTTGGAGTATCAGCAGTTTTAATAGCAAAATTATGAGATGTGCTTGTGCCACTAGTCATTCTTATTTGACTTGAATCGTGATAATCACAATCACCTGCTATTGCTCCACCATTTCTTCTTGCTTCAAATATTTTTACTGAACCACTACCTGCATAAGCACCTTCTGCACTAACTACTGTAGTTCCTGCTACTGGACTAACAAAACTTGAGGTTGTTCCTGTTATACCTCCTGCAAAAGTTGCGTTCTGTGAACTGTCTAAAGTAAGTGCAATTACTCCAGAAGCACCTGTTCCAATACTTACTGCTCTAGCCTCTGTGCCAAATATAGTACCTAAATTCCCTTGAGTAGCATTTGTAAAATTAACTGCAGGTCTTGATGAAGTTGAACCTTTAACTGTTAACCCTGTGTAATTTGAAACACCATCAATTAAAATTGTTCCTGAAAAAGTTGCGTTCTGTGAACCATCTAATAATAAGGCTTGAGTCCAAGCAGTTCCAAATGTTAAAAAAGCTAAACTATTAATTCCTGCTATTGCTCCTGCTCCATTTGATGTATCGTTATGACCTATAAAAACACCTACATTATCAGAAACATCTAAGAACTGTGAATTTATAAAATAACCTGTGCTACCTAATTGTGTTCCTTTTTCTTTAGCAATAATACCACCTGTTACACTAACCCCTGTACTTGTAGTTTCAAACTTTTTAACACCATCATAATAAAGATTAATTGCTCCACCACTTTGTGCATCTAGCATAGAAGCATCACTTGGATTTCTAACTAATAAAGCACCTGTTTTTAAAAGTAAACTACCTGTTCCAGTATCTTCAATATAACTATTACTACCATCGTGGTATATTTGAAGGTCTTG
>JAAHTH010000074.1_pt3 | contig 19547 bp, 14 predicted proteins | sample 6116091 | NCBI WGS metagenome assembly JAAHTH01 (sample SAMN13939990, study PRJNA603662) | sponge metagenome | isolation source: marine sponge | host: Mycale hentscheli | place: New Zealand | collected 2006 | reverse complement strand
TTTGATATTTGTCTCCTGGGAGATAAGTTTTTGATTTATATACAAATGCAGTTCCATAATTATTTTTCTTATCTGTGGTCCATCCTGTTCCGTTATTATTTTTAGAGTATTTTCCTGTATAGACTTGAATATGGTAAACAGCACTACCATTTCTTTTTACTTTAGTACCATTACTTGTTTTCCATTGTGTAACATCTGTTATATATTTCTTATAACCATTTACTTCATTTGGATTACTACTGTTAGGATTTGGAAGTAAATAATATTGAACTACATCTCCATATTCCCAATTAGAGTTATTAAAGAAATCTGCCATTTTAGTTGCAAGATCAGGACCTTCTATTATACCATCATTTTGCAATACATATTTTCCTGTGGATTTTATTTTGTTTTTATAATTTGGATTATTAGCATCACCCCATCCAGTAGTTACATTTCCACAGTTATTACTATCAATTTTATTTGTTATAGATTGAGCAATATATGAAGAATATCTAGCACACCAAAACTCTGTGGTTGTTGGTGGGTATTGGGAGAAAACACATTCTGTTGCTTCAACTACTAAATTAGCCCAACTTGAATTATCATCAACTGTGTTTTTTCGTTGACTACTAATAATTGGAGTATTATATGCTACAGCAGTTGACCTAAAAGTATCTAAAGTTACAATTTCTTCATAATCTTCAAATTTAGGAAGCATAATTAATTTTAAATTAGTTTCCCAATCATTATCTCTTAAAACATGATCTACTCCAGTAATAATAAATTCGGTAGTTACAGCATACCCATTAGGTAAAAAATCAGTATCAACTTTTAATTTTTGGTATATTTTAAAGCCTGAAATTCCGTCTAAGGTTATGTTTAATTTAAAAGGTATAAATCCTGTCCCACCACCAACAAATTTATTAGGTTCTTTAGCAGCTCTATTACCAAATAAGAATTTATAATATTCAGTAGCTATAGAAACATTTTCACTTGCTTTAGAAATATTAAATTCTCTTTTACTACCATTAGGTATTATAGCTAAACTATTATAGTTATTATTATTAATATCTAAAGACATCATTTGTTGATAAGTTTGTATAACTTCTTCTTTAAATGCCTCAATACTATCTTCCTCAGAAATATTACTTGATTTAAATTTTTCAGGGGGTAAAAAATTAGCTTTAAATCTATCTTTAAGTCCCTTATTCCATGTAGCAAAAGAAGTTGCTTCAATACCTTTAGCATAACCTGCTGCAGTTGCTCCAACTGCTATCATAGTAGCATATTCAGGAGTAATAGCAGTTTTTAAATCTATTTTTCGTGAAAAAGTAGATTCTACACCAAAAACACTATTTTCTGATGTGTATCCTAATACTTGTAGAGTATAGTCTGAGGTTTGGTTATTAGAAGAATCTATTTTTTTAGAATCATATTTAGGTGAGGAATCTATAACATATAAAACATTATCTATTTCATCTATAACAGGTTCAAGGTTATTTATACCTCCTAAAGCTTTATTTAAACCTATACATATATTATTAACAAAATCATATGTTGACATATTTCCTCTTTCATCTGTAGAGGATAACATACAGTTCCCTACAAAATCAAATTCTAAATATATGTTCATAGTATCAGCTACATTTTTATCTTTTCCTTTAGCTACTGGTGATGTGTAATTTATATCAGGGTCAAATAATTCTAAATTAGTTTTTACTGATTCAAAATATTTATCTGGGTTGGAGATGTTTTTATGATCCCAAGGGTAAGTTTCAGAAAATAAACTGTAGTTTTCCTCTTTATCGTCTTTAAAATATTTTACACTATCATTTCTTACAAAGCATTTATTTAAATCAAAAGACATTTGATTAGGCATACATAACATATCAGAAATTCCTTGTTGATAAGATATATCAAATATAGGAGGATTATCTTTATAATCAGATTTTTTAGTGTCTATTTTTATTAATGTTTTATTTCTTACAAGTTGTAAAAGAAACCCAAATCTTATATAATATTTTCTAGGACTAGTATTAAATACTACTACTCCTTTATTATCAAAAGGTTCTATAAATTTTAAAGGATTTTCTGCCTCTCCAGTACTTAAAGTGGTTATTTCTTTTTCAAATGATAAGTCCCAATAAAAGGGCTTTTTGTTTGTTGCTGCAGTCTTCCTGTCTACATCTACAAATCTATGAAAAAATTCATATCCATCTTCTTTTATACTACCATCCTCATTATATGTAGGCTTAGCATATTGTTCTAAAATATCTCCTTTTGTAGCTTTATAATCCTTAAAACCATCCTTATACTCTTGTTCAAAAACAGGATCATTAAAAGTTGCATTAGAATAAGCAGGTCCACTACCTGGTCTGAATTCAAAAGGTGTTTTTTTTATAATAGGTAATTCTGTAAATCTTTCTCCTCTAGATTCTCCCCCATATCCTTTTTCTAAACCATCAAATATAACCTTATTTAAACTTGAAGGAACATTATTTTTATTTGTAGTAATTGTTTCCCCAGGTAACCCCCAAATTGTATAAGGATGTTGATAGTAGTATTCAGTTTTAGGTGTTGGTAATGGCCTACCAAGAGGATTATTACTTCCTGTAAGATAGCCAGGAATAGAAAGTTCAATATCTTGTGAATAAGTTTTTAACCTTGGGGATGAAATATCTGTTTTTGTAGCATACCCAAGAATATAATAAAAATATTTATCATCATCTATATCAAACTTTCCTAAGTTAAATTTTTGTACTGTAAAATCTTGGGGATTATTTATTGGGTCCAAAAGATTTTTTGCTGAGGTAATAAAGTTAGTTCTTAGTCTGGGGAAAAAATTATTTGCTTTATTAGGGTCGGCATCTGCAGCTATGTATGTCTTTTTTTCTTCTTTACTTAGAAGACTTTTTAAAGAATAATATGCAATATCTTTTCTATCTTCATTAGGAAAATTAGCAGGATAAAATATTTTACCTACAGTCCCTTTACTATAATTACTATTACTAATGTCAGTATAGGGTTTTAACCCCCTATATCCAGGAGAAGGAAGTTGCCACCCAAACTCACCAACTCTTACCCTATTTATTTTTTTTCTATAAGATATTCTAACTTCAAAAAGTTGTTTATTTTTTATAGGGTTAATTAATCTTTCATCAGGGTCATATTCAATAGGGAATAAATCAATCTCTCCACCCAAACCATTTGATGATAAAGTATTTGAAAAAGAGTAAGTTTTGTTTATGCTAGTATTAATAGTTCCTGGAATAGGGTTATCTAATCTGGCATCACTTGCTATTCTATCTAAGTCTAATTGTAAAGGAGTATTTACATTAGTAAATTTTACATAATTTTTAAATAGTCTTTCCTCCTCTGACCAGTTGGGGTTGGTTATATCTTTTTTAAAAATAAAAGGTTTTTTACTACTATTAGGATTTCCATCAGGAGATGTATTGAGTTTATAGATATTGTTACTTTGCCTATTGTTACCTGTAATGGAAAATGTTAATTTACGTCTATTATCATTAGGAATTGCTCCACTATCTATTATAGATTTTATATCTCTTTTTTGAAATTCACTTCCTTCAAATTCAGGGATAAAGAATATTTGGTTAGAATTTGATACTGGGCTTTGATTGTTAAAACTTATTGCGAATCTTTCTAATTCAAACCCATACACCCTTACTGTTTTAGATTCTAATGATTCAAAACTTTCATCAGTAATTTCCTTACTCTCTATCCAACGAAGTAAATTTCCCCCATTATATGCAATTGATTGAAATGCAAAAAGTGGTTGATAATCAGTTACATATGAATAAATACGTTTTGCTCTATCCTTACTTATAAATTTCCAAGGTACAGTTTTAAAAGCATCAGCATCTGCAAGTGCTAGATTATCAAAGTTTTCTCCAAGAGGAGTAGATTTATCATGTGTTAATTTATAATAACTTAACTCTTCTTTTTCTACTATGGCTTTATCTATAGTTCTTCTAAGATTTGCTACTGTTTTATAATAAAATTCTTTTTTACCTGTAATAATTTTTTTAGGGCCTTCGCCTATAAAGCTTCCTATTCTATTAGGAGTATTTTTATTTATAGTAACTTGAGGGGTTAAGTATTTTGGATCTAAGTTAGATACTATTTTAAAAGTTTGTAATAAAGTAAAAATAATATTACTTGATCTATTATCATTTACAGAAGTTCCTTCTTGTGATGCTATGTTATTTTGATCAATAAAAGAATATGTACTTGAAGGGGCTGTTATATTAGTTTTTAAAGATTCAATAATGTCTCCATAACTTAATACAGTTAGTGTTATATCATAAGAACCATCATTATTAAATTTCCAATCAAAGTTAGATACTTTACCTAGCATTCCATCATAATTTCCTTGATATTGGATTCTATATTCTTCAACTTTTCTTAAAATATCATCATAAGCTTTATTTTGCCAACCTTCGTTAAAAAATAATTCTTTGTTTTCTAAAATAGTATCTTGTACTTTTTCTAGTCTTCCTTTTTCATTAGTTAAAAAATTACTATTTCCCCATTCTAATAATACAGTATAACCTAATCTTAAATAAAGTGCATCTAAAATATTTAACTGGTTTCTGTTTTGGGCTTTAATTTTTATAATAGCTTTCTTTAAAGAACCTCTATTTAAAGCTTTTATTGTTAAATCTTTTATTCCAGGCATAGGTACTATCCCAAAATCTTGTTCAGGTTCATAAGTACCTATAAAATCCTTTTGTTGATTTAATTTGTAATTATTATCATTGTCTGTTAAACTAGAAACTCCACCAAACAAAATATGGTTTTTAGCGAGACCCATTCCACTAAGACCTTCTAACCCAGTACCTGAAAAAATACCTAAATCTTGTAATTTTTCATCTGTAACTGATACTCCTGATGCAAGTTTAACCCAAGAATTAGTAGAATTTAATTGGGTTAGTTCCTCAGTAGAGCGAGATGAAAGTACTCCACTACTATGAGTTTTTTGACGTCTTTTAATTTGATTAGAGACGTAAGATTGAAGTTCTTCTCCTACTACATTTTTTTTAAGAATTTTTTTAGCCATAACTTATTTGAAACTTAATACACATTTAAATTTTTAAAATCCGCCATTATTGTAGGAATTCTACTAGGTGATGGAATTCGAATTTGAGAACCTACTGTAGGGTATAATGTGTCTGTAGGTTGAGAAGGGTTAGATCTAGATATAACCCACCATAAAGTAGTATCACTATAATAATTAGCAGCTAAAACATCATATCTATCTCCTAAAGAAGTATAAACATATATATCATTAGATGAAGGTAAAATAGAAGGGTATTTTATATTAGAATACCTTCTTTTTATTTCATCTGTAGCGGGTAATATTTTGGCTGCGGAGTATCTGTTCATTTTTTATTAGGATAAATTTTGATCAAAAGAGGTTAAATCTTGTTCATTTGTAAATGTATTAAAGGATGATGGGGTTTCCCAGCTTCCATTAATACCATTAGTAGAGTCTTTTAAAGCTATAAATCTTTGATTTCCATAAATTACCCCATCATTAAGTCCTGGTTTATCTAAAATAACTCCATCACGATTTCTTTTTTCAAAATCTATTTCCATTATTTCAGGTCTAAATTCATGGATTGGTACAAAATTCATTTTAACTTTTAAATGATGAGGTAACTGTCTTAAATCTTCTAAAGGTTCACCATTTAATCCTAGATTAATTTCCCAAGGGGAACTATCTGGTATAGAGATATTTATATTATCTATAAAGCCAGGTTGTTCATGGAGATAGTCTCCTACTGTTATTTTAGATAAATTCCCTCTCATATATCCGTTTTCTGAGTAGCTAGGGGCTAGGGAGGAAGCTAAAAAGTTTAATTTTCTATACATAGGTAATAGTTCTTCTTTAGAAGAAGCAGCTAACATAAATGATAAATTAATTTTTCTTTTAAATCCACTATACCTATAAAACTCTTCTGCTCTTCCCATATAGTCAATTCCTTTCCATTTAGCATCAAAAGAATCACTAAAATTTTCTATATAGGCTCTAAAATGTAAATAGTAATTTTTTAAAGTTGATTCTAAATTATCAGGGCCAGGTATTGAATTATTATTAATAATAGCTATTCTAAAGTCTATTAAGTCTTTAGAAATAGAACTATTTGTAGCTTGTTCAGATTCATATATAGGAATAGCATTTATTACATCTAATGGGCCAAGAGGTTCAGTTCCTTTAAATATTTTTTTTCCTTGAGTGTAATCAGATACATTACCTCTAGTTCCCCCACTTCTAAAATTAATTCTTTTTTCAATATTTCCATTTCCTTGATAATCAGGTGAAGCACTAAGATAAGATACTCTTTTATTATTAGAAACCTCAACATTTCCTTCTTGATTTTTTAAAGCATTTTCTCTAAAATCAGGTTGAATACCATAACTATCTTGTTTAACTTTCCCAAATATAAATCCTTGTTTTTTAACTGATCTACCAAATAGGTTTATAGATGCTTGAGTTAATGTAGATAAAGGTGTATATACAGTTTCATCACCAAGTAATTGGGATAATAAATTTTGTTTTACAATAAAAGATAAACCAGATACATCTAAAGGGTTATTATTTGGGCCTGGGAGTAAATTGAGTCCAAAATATTTTGTTAATCTCTCTAAATCATCAGCTACTCTTACTACACCGAATTGGTTTCCTCGGGTTATAAAGTCAGGTCCCCAAGATTTAGAATTATATCTTATTCTGTCTAGAGGATTAGGGTAACTATTACTTGTTACATTTGGTAATTTAGTTATCTTATAAGGAGGAGTATATGTAGGTTTATTTTTACTATCTATACTTCTTTGCCCAAAAGAATCAGATGTAGAAACCGCATTAGGGTTAAGAAATACAGATGGTGAGTAATATGTAAATCCTTGAGGTAAACTTCCATTTATTATTTCAAATAATCCCATTATTTAAAGTTTTGATCTTGATACCTATTCCCTTTTATATAATCATATTTAGGTTTATTATTAGCATCAGCCCCAATAGGATCTGTAAGTTCTATAGTAGAAGGTTCAGGAAGAGGTTTTTTATTTCCTGGGGTAGAGGAGATCCAGCTTTGGAGAAATTCAGGGTAATTATTCATTTCTGTTCCTATAGTTGAATATCCCAAATTATTAATTTTAGAATTAGGGTTAAAATGTAAAGTTGAATCTTTAGTAGATAATATATTAATAGGAGGTATAAAATCCTCAGGGTATGGTTGAGGAGCGCCATTTACAGCACTATAAGTGTACTTAGATCCAGTACTTGTTAAAGTAGTTAAAATATCTCCCATTAGAGTTTATATTAAAAATTAGCTCCTTCAGGCGCATTATCTTCATATTTACCATTAGGTCCAAACCCACCATCTAAATCTAAAGTACTAGCATTAGGTAAATCAGATACAACGTTTCCATCTTTATACCCAGCAGAAGCACCAGTAACTGTAGCACTACCGCCAGCGGGATCTTGCATTACAGGGTCAATTCCTGTAAGAGAGTATCCTACTTCTCCATTTTCTGTAGCGTGTAAAGCAGAGACTTTAGTAGCTAGAGTGTTAGTAGGAGGTATATAATCTTCAGTATAAGGAGTTGCTAATGCTCCATCAGCAGAATATGTAAATTTTGACCCTTCTTCTATTAATTTATCTTTTAATCCCATAATTTAATTATTTTGTTTTATTATAAATATTATATTTTATGATATTTTAAAACTATCTTTAGCAGAAACTAAAGCATCTTCATTAGGAAAATTACCTTTCATGTTTATTAAAGGCTCTCCATCAATATTAGTTGTTATATCTATAGGTCTACTAGCTAGATTTTCTATATTTCTATTCATTTTCATTATTTCTTCAAGTAAACGTGAATTACTACCACCACCTAAACTAATAGAACCTTCAGGAGAAGATACTACATCATTTCCTTTAGTTAAATTAGTACCTGCTACAATAGTATCTTTATTATTAAACGCTATTCCTCCTTGTGGAGTTAAAAGTACTCTACTACCATAACCAGGTCCTATAACACCATCATCCATTGATGAAAAAACAGCCATAGCAGTAGCAACCATACCAATACCACCTAGTATAACAGGTATCATAGCACCCCAAGAACTAGCTATAGCTGAGGTAGATTTTGCTCCTGCTTCAACTGTAGCTGAGGTTGATAGGGTTCCTTGTTTTATAATATTTTGTGATAAAGTATTTCCTTTTGCTCTTTCCGCTTGTAAAGTTGCACTTGTAACTAAGCTTTCTTCAACTTTTTCTCCTGCTATTATTGCTTGTAATCTGGATTGTTCAGCAAGTAATAAGTTTTGTTGGTTTAATGATTGTTCTAATTTTTTATTTTGTTGATATTGAACAAGACCTTTATGGATAGCATTTGAAATTTGGAATATAAATTTTCCTGCTATAAGACCTGCAGCTACTGATATAGCTGTTTTTATTAAATCAAAAGTACTTAATATTTTTTCCATAAATCCCCCAGCATCACTAAGTGCATCTTTCATCATATTTAATCCTGCAAATATTCCAGGGAGTTGAGTGTCTATGAATTTTTGGAGTACAGCATCAAATGTGTCAAGTAAACCTACTTGTTGGTTTTGTAGTTCTAATTGTTCTTGTGCTATTGCTGTTTGACTTCCAAGTAAATCTACTTTTTGTTGTTCAATATCAACAGTACCTTTTGAGGCTTCTTGTGCTGCTTCAGAATCAAAAACCATTTGAGCCATACTTTCAACACTCATCCCTAAAAAGTCAGCTAAAGCTTGGGATTGAATAGCATTTCTTTCAAATTCTTCTCTAGAGCTACCAACAGTGTTTCTAATTTCTTCAGCTAATGCTTTATAATCCTTATTAAATGCAAGAGTTCTCATGTACTCTCCATTTATTTTTTTACCTAAAAGTAATTCAGCTGATAATTCTTTTTCTATTGATTGTTCAAAATTTAATAACCCTCCTGCAGAAGTTTTAACTTGATCTAAAGATACAGCTAATGCTTGGGTAGCAGCTAATGCATCAGCTAACCCAATTGCTCCACCTTCAATGTTAATTTTAAAAAATGCTGAGGTGTTTTGTATGTCTTTTAAAACTTTTTTCTCATTTAAAGCTACTTTATATCTTAATCCAGATGTTTTATATTGAGACATTAGTTCACCAGACATTTTTTCTACATCTTTACGTTGAAAGAAAGAAAGCTTTTGTAAACCTTTAACTTCATCAAGAGTTAAACCAGAATATTTATACATTTTTCCAAGAAATGCTACTCCTTTTTGTTGTTCTTTAGTTAGTCCTTTAGTAAATTTTAATGATGTCCCTAAATCTTCATTTATAGCAACAAAGACCTCTAACATATCCCTAGTATTAACTAATTGGTTATCAGAATCCATAGCTATTTTTCTCATCCCTAACCTCATATTCTCTACTTCTTTATAGCTTCTATTTAAGCTTTTAGCTGCAGCAGCGGTTGATTGATCTACTTCTACAAATGCTTTTACTATAAATGATATTACAGTACTAAGAGCTGTCATAGGGTTAAGCATACTAGTAAAAGGGATAGCTTCTATCAGTTTATTCATTTTTTCTAAAGCTTTATTTGCTCGTTCAAAATGTGTGGCTTGTTTTGCTGCTTTTTTAAGTTCTTTTTCTAAATTTTCAGTTTCTTTAACCCCCCTTTTAAGACTTTTATTTATTTCTTCTTGTTTACTAACAAGAAATAGCATAGTTTTTTCTTTTCTTTTAAGCGCTCGCATTTCTTTACCCCTTATACCTCCTAACTTTATTTTAGTTGATATTTCGGCTTGTAAAGATTTTAGGTTTTGGTTAAATGCTTTTTGTTCAGCTTTTAAAGATGCTTTTTTTAAACTAACTTGTTTAGATAAATCTTTTACTTGGTCAGCGGTAAGACTTTTATTCTTTTGACCACCAAGTGCTATACTTTTTTGGTAATTATAAAACTGATCAGCTAAAGAATTTACTTCTTTTAGGTTATCAACTGTAGTTCTTAGGCTTTTTTCAGGATCAAAATTTATGTCATTAGCTTGAATATTAATTTTTTCAAGTAAACTTTGAAGTTCTTGAGCTTCAATCCTGGATTCGGTTAATCTTCCAAATAAATTTTTAGCCATTAAGTGAATTTATTATAAATATTAAAAATATAAAAGTTTATTTATAATTTACCCTTTAGAAAAATTAGGGGTAGATACAGGCTTTGCAAGTTTAGAGTTAGAGCCTGGATGTAGGGTTTTAGTATTAGGTGATTTGGAAGAAGAATTAGCCTTATTTTCTTCTTCGTAATGGGTTTTAATTTCATCAAAAATGAATTTTCTTAAATAGGAGGGCATAGCATATACTATAGGCCAGCTATACCCACCTTTTCCATGAAAGCAAATTTGATGTATTTGTCTATATAAATCAAATCTATATTCTTTAATTTGTTCCGGTTGATTAGACGTCAGGCCAAAAAAAGTTAACCCCGATTGGGATAGCAGCTCTTTCTGAATCTGGGGAGGGAAAAAAAGTCAGATCTATGTCTGGTTGTATTTCCTTGAGGTATTTTCTTAATGCTTGAGAGTCTCTGGCTAATAGTTTTTTATCAACAAAGTCTCTAATAGTTTTAATTTCCCTATCATTATCTACAGATGTAATAATATATTTCATTCTAGTAGAAATTTCAGATGAAATATTTTTATTAATCTTTTTAAGACCTTCTAATTCTTTTAATAATTTAGTTTCGTCTTTATGAGTTAAAATTTTAAAAGTAACATTAGTTTTTGAAAAGGGAAGAACATATTCAAATTCATTTTTACCAGCAATAAACAATGATTCATCTATAGGTTTAGGATCTATTTGAGATAAATCAATATCATGTTCTTCACCACCATAATTAAATTTATATTCACCACCATAACCTAAAACACGAGCAGCTACCATAATAGCGTTTTTATCTCCTAAAATTAAATCATTATAGTCAAATTTAGTTACTACTAAGGATTGTAATAATTTATCAATAGCAATTCCTTCTTTAATATATCTTTGATTAAGTAAAATATCTTCTTCTTTAGCAGTCATATATTTCATTTCAATATGGCCTTTTGATAATTCGCTATCAGTTGGATAAATTAAACCTTTTGAAGGCAAGGTAACCTTTTCAGTTGGGATTGTAAATTCACTCATAATTTTTATTTAAAATAACTTTATTTGTCTTATATACATATATTAAAGGGTAGAAATATTTTCATCCTTTGTAAAGAAAGCTTTAACTCCTGGTACTTGTTTTATGTCTTCAGCTATATCTTTTAATTTTTCTCTATTAAATCCACCTTTTGTAATCCAAGGATATCCATCTACCTTAACTGAAAGTGTGGTTTTATATTTGGTTTTATCTTGTTCACTATATTCTAATGGTTCTTTAGAAGATATTACTGTTATACCTGGGATGGCTCTGATATCAGAATAAATTTCTTTTTGAGGGCGTTCTTTAATATTGGTAATTAAAGTACCTACCATTTTAAATTTATCTTGATAATCTTCGTTTAGAGTTTTTTTTAACTCTTCTTTTACTAATGTACGTAGATTTTTTATTTTCATATATGTTATAAATATATCACTATTTGATAAGTGTTACATGACCATAAAAACTTTTTTCATTTAAATCCATTTTCCAAATATAAATATTTTCTAAATAATTAGTACCACTCCATTTTATGTTAGGATCATACGATTCCCAAATCAAATTTCCCCATTTATTATAAATTTTTAAATGATAATTTTCTATTTTAAACCTAGGTGAAAAAACAGGGCCCCATACATTATTATGTTCATCACCATCAGGTGTAAAAGCATTAGGTATATAATAACCCTCTATAGTTAATTCTTCATGTGTTGGTGGTGTAATATTATGAGGTGGGGTTAATTTAACAAATATAGTATCTAGGTTAGATGTAACATATCCATTTTCGTAACTAGGATGGCAAGTATAATAAGCACCATTTATTGTTGGTATTACTTCTATTTCTTCACCTGTTCCTAGCATATTAGGATTACCTACTTCATACCATTCTAATTCAGGATAATATTTTATTTCTTGTGGTGCAAATCTCCATGCATCTTCATATGCCTCAAATAATTCACCATTTCTACCTGGTACTGTTGTTGCTATAGTTCCATTGATATTTTGTATTCCTTGTATACTACCTAAATTTGAACATTCAAAGGGTTTAGAATCTATAAAATGCTCTATTATATTTGTTGTTTCATATAATATCATATGAAATTTAAATATTTCGGGACATAACCATTGAATATCCCACCAAGGTACATCATAAGAAATAATACATTTTCTATATGGTGCAGTACCTAAAGTTTCATATTTAAAAGAGCCTCCATCATCAGAATCTCCAAATCTTCCAGTAATTAAAATAGAATTTTTAGGAGAAAATATATTAGTCCATGGAATAGGGTCATCAGTGTTAAACCCTGTATTCTGAGTACCTATATTTGGTTCAGAGAATACAACTCTACCATCATGTTCTATATAAAATTCTGAGTATGTATTTTCATAAAAAGAAAAATCAAAACCTATATTTATAGGTCCTGCATGGTTAACAAATCCTCCTATATAAACTTCAGTTCCATTATTTTCTATTTGTGTGTATGGTATTTCATATACATCATAATCAATAATTTTTTTAGGGTATTCAATACAATTACTCGTATCAGCAAATAACGTTGTTGATTGTGTATTTGTTGATAATATTTGATCAGGTCCTAAATAAGGACATTGAGACCATATAATATTACAAATTAATAAAAAGAATAAATTTAATACATTTTGCATAACCTTTAATTTTCTTAAATATACGAATTTTTTCTTTAGATTCCAAAAAAAAAGCCCCACATAAGTGGAGCTTTTAAAAATAATTTTTGATTTTTAGTAATTTAATATACAATAATCAGGTTGAACAGTCATTGTTATATTTACAGGTGTCCCATCATCATCCCAACTATAATCACCAAAACTTGCTTCTGTAATTTGGGCTCCTTTTACTACCCATTCAGAAACATAATCGCCTACAGGACCTACTACATTAAAAATAAGATCTTTTTTATAAAAATCAGAATAACCATCTCTACCTGTTACTGATTCATGTCCTAAACGGACCCATTCCATTATAGATTGTGCTCCTGAAGGTGTAATAGCATCATATAAAGTAAATTGGATAGTATTCCAAATAGTTTTACCTTTTACGTAACGTTGTAAGTTAATATGGTTAATAGCTACAGCATTTTGTGTAAGTGATACAGCACCTACTCCTTTTACTAAATAAGCAGGAACACCAGGTATCAAACTTAAGTAAAATCTATTTGTTTGTTTAGGTTCAAACGTTGTGTAAAATATTTGGTTATTATCTAAAATTGGCATTTTGGGTTAATTTTATGTTCTATTTATAAATATTATTTTTTTAATTTTTTATGCTGGGAATTCTGCTCCTGTTGGGAGTAAAATAAAATCTAAAGAAATGAATTCAGCTGTGCGTGTAGGTTTAACATAAATTTGTCCCACCAATTGATTTTGGTCAATGACTGCAGGACCATTGTTTGTTTCATCCATTTTTACTTTATAAGCATATAATCCTTGTTTTTGTTGGATTCCATCTAAATAAGGATTTACTCTTGATAAAAAAGAACCTCTAGTTTCAGATGTGTTTTGTTCAAATACTACAGTATCTGCTATTTGACGAATGTAATTTTTTAATTCAATCATTAAACGTCTAACATTTATACGATCTAGGGCTGAGGCTTGTTTTTGGAGTGTTTTTTGTCCAAATACTACTACTCCTTGTTTAGGGAATGTAGCAATAGGATTAATATTGTTAGAATATAATTCATCTCTATTTCCTTGAGTTAATTTAAATTTAGCTTGTAATACACTACTTAAACCTCCTCTATTTATACCAGCAGGAGCAAACCAAGGAGCAGCTACTTTATCATTAAATGCATAAACACCAGGAATTAAAGTTGAAGCAGGTACCCATACGTGTTTTCCGGTTAAAGGGTCAATTATACGAACCCATGGCCAATAAGCAGCAGCATAAGAAGTATTTTTTCCTTGAGCTTCACCTACAACATTAGTTAAATTACTACTATAAGTTGCTAAATCTAAAACAAACATACTATCACCTCTTTCTTGAGTTTTAGTTATAATACTATTTACTTGAGTTGAATGAGTATCACTTAATAAACCTGGGGTAAATAGTAGGTTAAATTGGTAAGCTTCACTATTTCCATGTAGGTTTATCATGTTATCATAATCACTACCTGTTAATCCTTGAGTATTAGCACCTATTGCATCATATAAATTTATAGTATCACTTGCTGTTCCTGTAGCGCCTAAAAAAGAACCACTATCTATTGTGGGTAATGAGCCTGTATAATTATCATCAGATATTTCTCCATTTGAATTTAAGTAGTTAGGGGTTAAAGAAACAATAGATTTTACTCTTACATAACGTGATCTATTAGGGTAATTACCTGTTGTTTCCATTTGATTATTAGCTGAGCTATAGGATAATTTTTGGTCTCCTATAATTTTAGAAATAAATCGTGATGATTCAGGGTCTAAATTTACTCCATTAAATGATTCTAAAACAATTTTATTGTTATTATTATCATCTCCTCTTCTTATAGATAAATTAAAGTTACCTGATCCTGTATTGGTTTGGGTAATTTCCCATCTTACATTATCTTTTGAACCAAGTGATAAAACACCTTCTGCACTTTCAGATCCCGAGTTGTTCATAATTTCACCTTCTGAGATTGTTTCTAATTCAAAAGATGAAGTTATAGATCCAGTTGAAGTAGCAGTGCTGTAAGATCCACTGGTTACTCTAGTAACTACTAATGAAGATCCACCATAATTAAAATAATTATAAGCTGCTATAGATGTAAGATAGGAATAAGAATTACCACCACTAATAAAAGTATCACCAAACATAGTTTGATATTCAGAGTAAGATGTAACTTTAGTAGGATTCTCAACAGGGCCTTTTACAGTAGGTCCTATAATAGCAGCACCTGCTTGTATTGGTTGTGCTGTTAAAAGAGTATTATCTGTTTCATTTAATGATACTCCGGGTGAAGATGTGAAATTTGCCATTTAGTATTTTTATTATAAATATTAATTCTTTTTTTAAAATTCAATGTTAAGCAGGAAATTCTGCTCCTGTTGGTAAAATATTAAAATCTAATAATATAAATTCAGCTGTACGTGTAGGTTGTAAGTAGATTTGTCCAACTAGTTTATTATTATCTATGATTTCAGGAGTATTATTTGTTTCATCCATTATTACTTCAAAAGAAGTTAATCCCTCCTGTTGTTGTACTATTGATAAATATGGATTAACTTGGGAAAGAAATTCTTCTCTAGTTTCAGGTGTATTTTGTTCAAAAACAAATGTATCTGCTACTTTAGAAATAAAATTCTTTAAATTAACTAATAAACGTCTAACATTTATACGTGTTAAAGAAGTATTACGTTTTTGTAAAGTTTTTTGCCCAAATACAACAATAGAATTTCCTTGAGGAGTTATAGTTGTAGTTATAGGATTTACTCTATTTTGATATAAAATATCTCTAGTACCTTGAGTTAACACTTTTTCAGTTTGTGTAGCATTATTAATAATCCCTCTATTTATTCCTGCTGGGGCTAGCCAAGGGAATCCGTTAGTATCATTAAAAGCATATACGCCAGGGATTAAAGTTGAAGCAGGTGACCAAATTAAAGTTGAAAGATTATTAGGTAAAAGAGTTTGTATCCAAGGCCAATAAGTAGCAGTGTATGAAGAATCTCGTGTTTGAGCGTTTGAAACTAACTGTCCTACATTTTCATTATATTTAGCCACATCTACTACAACCATGCAATCTCCTCTATTTTCTACCATAGATATTAATTGTGTAACCACAGTATTACTATTAGGATAAAAATTAGGATCTGCTATAAGACCAGGAGTTACTATTAAATTATAATTATAAGCATCTTTATTTGATAATAAAGAAATAGATTCAGTATAATTATTAGGAGAAAGACCTTGAATATTGGAATCAGTAATACTTTCATAATAATTCCCAGCTATTGATGAAGGTATATTGTTTCCTTTAGCTGCTCCAAAAGTTCCATTTTGAGAAATAGGGATTGAACCTGTATATTCAGGTTTGGCTGTTCCATTATTAGTAAAATAATTTATAGTAGGGGTTTCTACTTGTTTAACTCTAATAGTAGGATATTTATTAGGATAATTTCCTAAAAGTTGAACATAGTATTCATTAGTAGTAGGATCTTGAGTAATAGTTTCAATTTGATTCCCTATTACTTTTTCAATATAGTTTGAAGAATTAGGATCTAATGAAAGAGGTCCTATTGTATCAATTATAGAAGGAAAAGTAGTTGTATCATTTCCTCTCCTAATAAGTAAATTAAAAGTACCATCTTCTAAATTAGGGGAAGTTATTTGCCATCTATAATTATTTTCAGACCCACTTAATAATGTACCATTTGAACCTGTAGGTCCTGTATTATTCATTATTATGCCTTCAGAAATTGTTTCTAGTATAAATGCTTCAGTATTTGTACCACCTGAAAAATATAAAGTAGAACTTCCTGAGGTTATATATTGAGAATTACCTATTATTCCATTTGATCCTAAATAAGTAAAAGATATATTAGGGTCACTATAAGAAGATGAAATGAAAGGTAATGAAGAACTATAAGGTGCTACTGAGCTACTAAAATCAAAGACAGTTGAAGAGGAAACAACATAATCTGCTGTAGTTGAATCATTAAATGAAGAAGTATTAATGTAAATTATTGTAGATGTATTAGTTACATCTGATCCTGTGAAGAAAAAAGTTATTCCGTTTATACCAAATGAACTTGATCCCACATTATCTACACTTGATGAAATAAAAGTTAAATCTAAATCAATAGAAGCTGAAGTAGAAGCTATGCCTGTGTATATAATAGAAGAAGTAGCAGGGGTCCAGTCTGTTGTAGTACTACCACTTACAACACGAGTTATTAAAGCCGCCCCAGGAGAATTTCCTAATCCTTGAAAATAGTTATATACTGCTAAAGATGTAAAATAGTTATAAGTATTACTTCCACTTATAAAATCATCACCATATTTTTGGGTATAATCATCATATGAAGTAACTATAGTTGGAATTCCAATTTTTCCTCTTACAGTAGGGCCTATAATAGATACATCAGCTTGGGCTGGTTGTTGGAAAGTGAAAGTTTGATCATTTTCTATAGCATCTGTCCCAGGGGAGATAATAGTTTCAGACATATTTATTTATTATGTTTTTATTATAAATATGATTGAATTAAAATAGATTAAACGTCTTTATTAATTTCACCAGTTTCTGGGTTGATTTCTATAGTCCCATATTTTTCAAGTAAAGATTTAGTAAAAATTTCTTCTTGTTTAATTAGTTTATTAAAAAGTTCTTTAGAATTATTTTCACGATTTTCTAATTGAAATTTCATTACTTGGATTTCACCTAATTCAATAATTATGTTTTTAGTTTGTAACTGTATTTCTCTTAGGTTTTCTAACTCTTCTTTAGTTATTGTTTTTGTTTCTTCTTTATTTGTAACTATTGCCATTATATATATTTTTTATTAATTTTATATAATACGTAAAATTTTAAAATATTCCAACTATTTTTATTATTCTCTTATTACTAATTGTAAATCTTTAACTAACATATCATCATTACTACCAACAACTTCTATAAATATTTCTAAATAATCATTTTGATTCATTAATGTTCCATATATCATTGTTAAACTACCATCATTTGAATTAGTTCTGATATTTGTTTGAGATCCAGGTAATTGGCTACCATTTTTGTATAGATAAAAAACGTAATTATCTGTACCACCACCTTGTTTATCATAACCTATTGCCGCATGTATACTAACATATATTTGTTTGGTTCCATTATATGTACATCTTCCATCTGTTGCTACTGTAAATCTTACTGATGCTTGGGCTGTTGCTAGTCCATCGGTTTCTATTTTTGCAGGTACACCATCAGTTAAATCTGTATCATTAGTATTATCTATTATTGTCATTACACACCCAGATAATGAGTTTAATAATCCTTGATTGGCAAAGATATCATATTTTAAAGTAGAAGCATCAGAATAATCAGGTAAACTCGATGCTTCTGGTAAGAATACTTTTCCTGTAGTTAGTCCTACATTTACAAATGCATTTGAGCTTATGGTTCCAAAGCCTGTTGTACTGCTTGTTCCTATATTAATACCATTCTGTGTTTGTTGTGGATGAATAATACAACCATTAATATTTACCGCACCAAAAGATGCTAAATTATTATTTTGTAATTCAATCATTGAAACAGTTGAATATCCGGATGGTGATGGGATTGTCGATTCATCAAACCATCGGATTATCTCACAAGAAGATATTTCCAATTTAGATGTATCTCTAAATCTTAAACCGAAATTAGTTGCTTTTACATAAAAGAATAAAGTATTATTAATATCAACTAAATCAAAACCATTAACATCCATTACATCATATGTACCTCGAAACTGACAATTAAATATAGTTAATACTTTAAGTCTATTATTATTATATCCAGATGCTGCTACATTGTTAGCAATTAAAATTGAATTACCTGCTTGGGTACTTGAAAATCTAACATTATTAAGACCAAAATTAACATCAGTTACAGTTAATAAAGCTCCAGTACCTGACCAAACTAGATGGTCTTGGTTTCTATCTATTCCTATAATTTCAACTCCCTCAACTGTGCATGTTATATTGTTTGAAATTGTTATTTGTCCTTTAATAATATATGTTGTATTTGCTACTAAGGAAGTTGGTAGTTCGGAAGCTTGTGTTACTTCTTTATATATTCTGCTATTAACCGTTCTTATTTCTTGCCCACCAGACCATGTTAATGAATCTGTTATAGTTGCTGTTCTTGATGATCCTATAGTACCATTTTCTGTATACAGGGTTGGGGCATATGATGCTGTAGTAGCATATGAGGAGGAAACTACTCCAGTAATGTTAGACCCATTTCCTTGAAATGATCCACTAAATGATCCTGATGAAGAAGTGGTTTTAATGTCTGTAAATAATGCATTGGAACCAGTAATTTCAGCATTAGTAACATTAATATTATTTAAGAATAAAAACTGTCCACCTGTTGTATGGTTAAATCTAGCAGTTGGTCCTAAAAATAAATCTCGACCATACAATCCACTACTAGCACTTATACTAGTTCCAGCTACTATGTTCCTAGTAACTATTAAACTATCAAATGGTTGATCTATATTATCTGCTAAAATGTATGAAGCTGTTATTGCGTATGATGAAGTATCAGCATAGCTTGAAGATATTTCTTTTTTAATTTCAACGGAAGCAGATACAGCATATGAAGCAGATACAGCATATGAAGCAGATACAGCATATGAAGAGCTTATAGATTGGA
>JAAHTH010001274.1_pt1 | contig 19555 bp, 20 predicted proteins | sample 6116091 | NCBI WGS metagenome assembly JAAHTH01 (sample SAMN13939990, study PRJNA603662) | sponge metagenome | isolation source: marine sponge | host: Mycale hentscheli | place: New Zealand | collected 2006 | reverse complement strand
AAAACTAAAAGCACTAAAATGTACGTAACCCTTTTAACTGAATTTTTTTCTCTATTTAGCATATATAGAACAAAATGCCAGAAGTTCATCTCGCAAAAATGTCTGCTGGAGCTCTCTCCAAACTTCGTAACGGTCATCCATGCCGATGCGCTTTAGCCCGAACTAAAGGTGAAGGTGTATCCGCCATTATGGGCGAAGGTAAAATCAAGGATATGATGAAGGCCGGTAAACGCGGTGCCAAGAAAACATTGTCTCTTACAAAGGAAGAAATTGATGAAAACAAGGTCAAGGGCACTGGTATCATGGCCGGTGGACGTGCCTGTGGAGGTAAGCTTAAGATTGGAAAGACTCTTAAGAAGATTGCAAAATCCAAACCAGTTCAGGGTTTGAAAAAGGCCGGTCTTAAGGAATTAGCCTCTATTGCAGAGGAAGGTTTAGAGGAGTCTGGTGTTCCATCTCCTATTGCCAAAGCCGCTACAAGGGCTCTTGAGAAGAAAGCCGACAAAGCCACTGGTGGTAAGATTCACCTCAAAAAGTCTCTTAAGAAGGCTCATGTTGGACGTAAAGCAAAACACACTGCTCAGGCTGTTGCCAGACATCCTATCACTCAGGACGTTGTTGGTGATTTAGGAGCAGCCGCTGCGATGGCGCTAGTTCCTGAAGGAGGACCAGTCTCTGGCGCTGCTGGAAAGTACGCTGCCCAGAAAGCTCTTGCAAAGGCCGCTGGATCTGGATTGAGTGCCGGATCTGGATTGGTTGCTGGTGGTGCTATTGGAGGAGGACGTAGAGCCAGAGAACCTTTTGTCCGATTCGGATCTGGAGGTAATCTTCTACCCCCTGTTAACCCTGCTCTTATGTCCCAGGCTCAGAGTGCAAACTGGCAGTTCCACACTCAGTTGCCTCCTGCTATGGCTTCCCAGATCACAGGATCCGGTTTGTATGCTTCTGGAAGAGGGTTGTACGCTTAATTAATTTTAGTTTAAATTTAATGTAAATATTATATTTAGACATTATATAATGCTTACAAATTCAGATATTGAAAAGCTTTCACCCAGAATGGGAATCCCGTTGGCTTTCTGTGATTTCAAAGATATGCTTCCCAAAAAGATTGAACCCAATAAATACTATTGCATAAATTTGGAAGATGAACAAGACGATAAAGATTATTTAGCGATCAATGATGGATCTCATTGGACTGGATTCCAAGTACGAACATATAGCAATGGACGCAAACCAGAAGCTGTTTACTTTGACTCTTATGGCAAACCACCGCCTCAAATTGTTACTCAACGAATAAAAGATTCATTTAATATTCCTGTATGGCATCCAACGAAAGATGTTCAAAGTTTAGTGAATAATGCGTGTGGGTTTTATCAGCTTGCATGGGCGCATTTTATTAATGATCCCAGATTTATTACAAATGGTGGATTAAAGCAAGATACTGAAGCCTTTTTGAAACCGTTTAATGATTTAAACAACACGCATGATTACCAACAAAATGAATTTATATTAAAACATTTCTTTCAAGCAAAAGACCCTGCATTACGAAAAGAAATTGATTTACCACCTATTGTATCATCGGAGAACACTTAAATTCATTAACATTTCAGGCGCATTCAAATTCTCTGCAGTCAAACGGCAATTTATACATGCGATCTCATTGCCTTTTGGTTTATGTTCGTATTCTACTCGAGATATAAGTCCGTCGTTAAGGCATAATTTGCACGTAGAGTATGGACAGGTGGGACAGTGCTGACCGTTGAGCAAGTTAAGGTACTCACAGGAGTTGCAGTAGTGTCGAGGACAGATCCAATGTTCCGAGTCAGGATCCCCTTCCTTGAAATAGGCGTCCAAACAACTTCGGTGGTAGACTTTGGGGCAATTGAACACGCCGCAAAATGCGAGGACAGATCTTCCTCCACTTTCTGTTTCTTCCCATCCAGGTCCGACAAGTTCGTGACAAAGGAAACAGTTCTTTTCAAACGTGGACGCGGGCTGAACATCGCTTCTCCCATACTTGTTCCAGTACGCATAGAACGGATTGTTAGCGTATCGTTTTTCGTTTTGGAAACCATTTCCAAAGCTGCCGTAAAGGAAGCGGCTGACATCGTGACGTTGTTTTCTTTGTTGATCAGGCGTGCGCTCCTTCGGTTTGATGACCCCGACGACAATGGGGCTTGGGCAGTAGCTTTTGCCGACTTTGACCATCGTTTCCGGCCTACTGAAGACTTCTTCATGAGATGGGACTCGATCTTGCGTAAACCTTGGATGACACGTACGTTTGCTTGGCTGGAATTGCGGGACATTTCTTCCTGGAGGTGTGTATACAACGGTTTGTCTGCGAACTCTGGTAGACCACCTACGATTTGATAGTTCGTCGAGTTTGTTGATTTTAGGCATCGACGCATTGTTATATTTTTTTATGAATGAGGCTCATGAAAAAATACGCTTCGTGTAAGTATTTTTTTGTTTCGGGGTTTTCCGGTTTTTATTTTACTCGTATCTTTCCTAAATATTATCCGGTTTTTCTGAAACAAACCCCAGCCCGAAAAATTGAAATCAAAAAAAGACAAGTCATATGTCATAAATAAATCATGGACAATCAAATCTACTTCTTATTACAAGACCATTTACCAGAGGATTGTATCCTTATCATCAATGACTATTGCAAGGATTTTTTACGCAATGAGCTTAACTATGCCTATCGCAAAGTATATCCTTATGAGCAGGAGATTTGGAAAGAAAGTAACATCTTCAATGACAGAGTCAACTACTGCTCTCGTATGATGATGCATCATCCGCATTTACAACGCCAATTCATTTCCGTTGTCAGAACATATCGGCCTGCAGAATTAGACAAAAGATGGCGGAATCCGCACCAGATTGATAAGTATTTGTATGTATACAATATTCAGCATCGTATAGGTACCATACCGTATTGGTGTCTTAATAAAGTCAACCATATTTTAGAATACGATAAAAGATCCAAAACAGAATTACAATTATTATGTTTTGACAATGATGTTAGATATTACATGAGTTGGACAAAAAAACGTTTAATTCAAGCTTTGTTAAAAATTTAAAAAGATTTAGACACGGGCGCCAGTTAATACGTCAACATTGACTTGAACTCCATACTCAATAAACACGTAGAATTGAACATCTTTTGATGTATTCAATTGCCCTTGAATTGACACGCTCTTGGGAATTGCTTCGTCGATCGGTAGCTGCCTTGCACAGTTGACGTAAAAATAACCGTAAAGTTGAAGATAATCCCAGTATGAAATTAATCCACTGGTCATACCGTCAACGAGGCCTGCATTGACTGCATTGACGCCCAGCAATTGATTGTTGAACTCGTCGTATGCGCGTTGGACTTGGTTGTATACCATGTTCTGGCCTGCAACAACAACATTAAAGTTCGTAACAGAAGTTCCAGACAATGGAGCTACACTGCCACCACCGCATGTATCGAAAGGCGACATAAACGGCGGTAAAGTTGTACCGGCCGTATATTGAAAAATTGGCAGCACCAAAACGCTCTTGATATTAGATATACCATTCGTGATTAAGAAATTAAATTGCCCTGATGTAACAACTGGTGTGGTGTATTGGTACAAATCGGAGTAGACGATTGTCTTTGTAGGGCGAGAAAGGTAGGCACTTTCGAATGATGGGTTGAATGTATACATAGGAACATGAAGGAAGCAAGATTGGTTAAGACCAGTAGCGGCAGTTCCTGCTGCATTTCTCTGTGTAGAATCAATGATTGTATTACCAACGTTCAATGTGATACGGGCTCCTGCAGTAGATGCCAAGTTAAGACCCCACGAGTTCTGAGCAGTTACTGCAGTTGATGTTCCATCTACTAAAGAAGTAATTGGACTGGTTTGAGATGCCACCATGATTGGTGACACGCCTCCCAATGGTGATACTATCGAGCTAATTCCCATTCCATTTGATCCAGTACTAAGAACGACCACGGGTTGATTAAGGTTTAAAGTGAGTCTGAAAAAAACCCCCTTAAGCAACGGAATCTGGCTGAAGAAAGAGTGAATGTGACGAAGGTAGACAATAGCTTGGATTTGGAATACGATGAAAGCAGATCCATCTGCGCTAACACCATCTCCTCCTCCAGGAGCAGGGACAGCATTCTGAGATACTCTATTAACTCTTGAACGATAAACATTGTCCATCTGTTGGGCATCGCAGATTGAAGTATAAGTAGCACCGAATTGTCCAGTTGCTGCGCCATCCCGAATCATCATCTTTGACCATCTCTCCTGGATACCAGGGTTAGAAAATTCACCTCCGCCTACACTTGTAGCCAAGGTACCTTGCGCTACTGTTTTATGGTTATTACAAGCACCTATTCCGTCTCCGCTGGCAGATGTGTGGTAGGCGAAATTGGACGAGTCTGGATAGAATCCGATAGATGGCCCTAAAGTCTCCACATCAGCCATTGAAAGAGATGTCATAAGTGTAAATGTATTCCAAAGACCGCAAAGTGGCGTGTTCTGAATTATAGTAGTGCCCGCATAATCAAGGAGCATCGAGTGAATGATACTACCGAACCAGTTTTTGAGAGAAAGAGCTTGAGTGGCTCCGGCCTTCATATCACCTTCTCCTGCTGTTGCAGATGCAACTGTTAATGCAGAAACACCATTTGCATCAGCCTGGGAAGAGATAGCCATAACCATGGGGATAGTAAGGTAGGAGTTTCTGTAGTCGGTATATTTATTGGAGTTAGCCAACTGACTGGTATCAAGAACAATCTGGTTTCCTGCATAATTGCCGGATTGCTGATCCTGGATATCCAACCAGTCGCGTTTTACAAAGATCTGAGGAGAGCCTTCGCTCATTTGGGACATGTCGTAAACAAGGGTATCGCCGGACATTCTAGTATATATCTTGATTAGAGAAAAAAAATCTGATCAAACTAATTATTTTAAATCTGGTTTGTCATAAATGCTGAATTTGATAGGAGAAAGATCCCGGAGTTTCTTTTCCTTGGCTTCGTTGTCATTGACTTTCAATTTGTTCAATTTGGTACTCAAACTCCCAGACAACTTCAATTTGTTCGAGACTTTTGGCAAATCTTTTAGTTCCAGAGGTACGACCCCGTTTCCTGTAGGTACTCCTACGGATCCACCATGTTGGCACGTATCTTCTAAATTGACTAAAGTTTTCGCTCCGCGGGCAAATCCTTTGTAAATGAATGGAGGCATTATATATTATATAATGGCTTCATAAAAAAATTACATTATTTTTTCTTGTTCTTTTCTTAAAACGGTTCTAAATTTAAGCAATTTGTCTTCCATCGTTTGAACTAAAGTAAGCTTGTCTCGGATAGGCTTCTCATTCGCCACTGTAGTCGCCTCTTTCAATTCCCGCATCAACTCGGTACGTTCTCGACTAAAATCGTCTAAATACCTTGAAATTTTATCGTTTGTTAAGCGATCCATTGTATATAATTAAGCTATATTTTTCTAAACTTCAATCCAACCTTTTCTAAACTTCAATCCAACCTTGTAACACGCATTAATATCCTGATCCATTGTTTAACTTTCTCATGTGATTCGTGTGTTGAGAGTCTGATGCACCATGAACAGGCTTATGTCCATGACGTAGTGTTTCCATAGAAGCTGAGATTCCTCCTACATTGGATGCACCCATTTTCAAGGATTTGCTGTCGTGATCTTTGATGACACATGTAATAATGATATTGGGATCCAGGATTTTTATGGGTTGACCAGCTGCGTTTGTAAAGGTGAATCGTAGGGATCCAAACTGTCCTGCGCTTAAAGCATTCCAAGTGTATTCTGGTACTTCAATTTGAAGAAGTTGACCAATGCCGGCTTTTGCGGGAATCGGGTACATAAAGGTTTGGGGATTCGAGTATGTGTTTTGAATGGCATTACAATTCAAGTATATGACTGGATCTGGGTTGATCTGAGGAGCCTTTGTAGACAAGAACGAAGTGTTGCCTGTAGGAAAAGCGGCTAAACCTGTAAATGGATTTGCAACAATAGGATTGGTTACAGCTCCTGGCGGATTTGAGTAATTTGCACTAAAGCCGGCCCATTCCGCAAAGTTCGCTGGGAAAGACCATCCTGGTGCATTTCCATTCGTTGCAGGGAAAGCATCGGTTGTAATAGAAGGTAGTAGGGGTGTAACGCAGAATCCACCAGCTGGTGCAGTGTATCCTGATGGAAGAGATGTTGGTAAAGAGAAACTGTTGAATTGCAGACCGTAACGTGTGGCGTTGACTTGAAGTTGAGTAAAGTATACGTATTCTCCTGTTGTACTGTTGATAAGGTACAAATTGTTCGTGATAAAGAATTGTTGCATAAAGGCGTTCAAATCAGTCACTTCGTAAATACCATCTGGGATTGTAATCTTAATTAGTGTATCTGGTTCTGTATTTGTTCCATCACTTACAGACGGCCATGACAAATAGAAAAAATTATTTGCGAGAGGGGCGGCATTGATGTTCTCCCAAGCATAGTACATATACAAAGTTGAAAGTGCAATCTCTGATCCTTCTAAATTCTTTGATCCCGGAATATCATAGACAAGAAGGTTGTTATCAGTATTTGCTATGTTCGCACGTGTCAATGTAATTGTATGCATCTGGCTATTATATAATTAAGCTACATAAAAAAAATCATATATAATCGGTTTTTTACTTAACTCTTTTACCATCTACTATCTTATGTTTTCCTCCATATCTAACTACTCTATCGTTTGCTAATTGATCATACATCCATACATTACTCCCGCCAAAGTAAAATGGTCGAGAAGCATATACGTCCTGTGGAATTATGTTTCTTGCGGGATCTTCCTGTCGTATCGTGTAAGGTTGAGTTAATATACCTCCACTATCAATATCTGGCGCTATGCCTTTTACTTGCCAAGAAGCGGGTATTGTTCTTCTCATATTTTTATATATCCTCTTGAGAAAATGTTGAAGCCGATCTGATCTCTAAATCCGTTGTTGTATCGTCGTGTGCATCTTCTATTGAATAAGGTCTTTTGCGATATCCTTTCAAGAAGTTTTGTTTATATCTGACGTAGACAAGAGAGGCAAATGGTTCATTGTTTTTAAACCAGTTCTTCATCTTATCTGTCTCTTGTTCCTTTGCATTGCGTTGATACCCAGGAAGATGATACCAGTTTTCACTTGACTTTATGTTGTCTACTATTGCCTGTAAAGTATGATCCGTATCCCAACCGTCATAAGGAATGTGATCCACTTCGTCTCGTAAACAATAGATCTGTCTAAAGAGTCGATACACTATATGAGAATCCAGAGTATACAAATAAGTACGTTCCATAATCGCCTTGGGTGCCAGTTTGCCCAAATCGTAATTCAAATCATGAAGCTTGAACAATTGACGAATAAGAATCCGCATAAAGGCATTCCTGCGTGTGATCCACCAGTCTTTTACTTTGAGGCCAGGATCCTTTCGATAGATATGTTTCGAATCGTCCCATTTCTCTTCATTGGAAGTAAATAAGGATCCAAAGAGCAAATCGATCAATCTCTCTGTATCGGCTGTTTCTGCAGCTTCGGCCAAATTTGGAATACTATTGGTCTCTAAGACCCATGTCCCATGTAGTAGTACATTTCGTACCTCCTTATAGAGTGCGCGTCCTTTGACACTGCTATTCCCTGTTAGAAGCTTGATAACACTGTTTTGAATCGGGATATTTTTAGGAGGCTCACTACAGACAATGTAGCGTTTCTTATCCAAAGCGACAACTACACTGTTAGCTTCATTAGACGACTTGTTCTTTTGATTCTCGATTAAGAGAGCAGGAGGACAGGTCGTAAAGTAGTCTCCTAATAAGAGCTCCATACAATCTGTCATCAAACTCTTACCATTTCTGCCTCCACCATTGTAGATAAGAAACTTCTCTGTGTTGCGTCCACTTAATCCACTTGCAAGACAATAGAGGAAAAATTCTCGGATCTCTGGATCGGGATGGATCTTTCGTATTACGTCCATAATATCTTTTTCGTATTCGGGTTCTTCCAACTCGTAAGCAAGGTTGTATCTACACGACATTTGTACGAAATCCCCACGTTGTCTGTCTCGAAAGGTTTTGTTGCCTATGTCCAGGATTCCATTGTCAAAGTTCAAGATGTCGACATTGCTATCAAAATCCTTATTCACCATTGACATATGAATTTTGGATATTTTCTCTACACCTCCAAAGAAGCTGGCTTGACCCAATTTGCACTCTAATTTGAATAAAGCTTTCTTGATCTTGGGATCGTCCTGGATATTGGTTGGTATGGTTTGTTTGAAGTGTTCCAATATGATATCAATGAACTGAGACATTAAATGCTGTGCGTTTCGTTCCCATGTAGAGCCATCCCATGTAAACCATTCATTAGTACTGCGTACGTAGACAAAATCATCCTTGTAAGTGGTTTCCATGATCACTTGTACGGCTGCATAATGCGATACCGCTGCTTTCTCCAGAATCATTATGTATTCCTCTAATTGTTCCCCTTGATCTTTCGGGATCTCTGGTACGGCCACGTCTACAAGAGAGATTGCTTCATCCATTTCCTTGACTTCAAAGATTAGTGGTAGATTCCATACATCTAGACAGTAGTTGTTTGCAAGGCGTAATACTTCTTGGATTCCACCCTCATAAGCATCGACTGTAGACCGTAGTAGCTTGAATCCATCGAATTCGTAACTGGCATAAATAGCGGACTCACATGGGCCTGATAAAAGAGGTGTCTTTTGATGAAGATATTCCAATACTCCATTGACTACATTGAATTCGTATGTCTGGCACCATAGAGCAAGAAAAGTACGTTTGATTTTGTTCTGTTCTTCCTCTCCATTTTGCTTGCGCTTATTTGCGGCGACTTTGTAGAGTTCCGGGTTATGATCCCGCATACTTTGCGCGATTTCGGCCAAATCTTTGGAGAGTTGTTTGACATAAGCTGGACTTTGCTCGGGTACGTCGTAATTAAGCTTTTTCATGCGTTGTCTCCATCCGAAGTAGGTTCCCATGAAGAAGAGGCTAATGAAGAGTTGCTTGACCATCCATTTTTCAGGTACATTCAGTAGGCGCATATGTTCAGCCAGTATATGATCTCTCTGTTGGACATATACCTCTAAGCTTCTGGGGACCACCAATCCATTCTGTTTCAGTACCCAGTAGAGAATACAAGGTTGACAGTTCTTCAGATCAATGTCGTAGTAGTTGTTGGCCAGGGTATGGCGGACACTACGTTTGAATGCAGAAAACCCGAGCGCTTTGGATGGAAAGGGTCTTCCGTATCCATGCTTCGCCAGGCGATAGCTGACCGCTACGCCTTCATACTTCGTATTGTACATATTGACATACTCTCGTAAGTGGTCGAAGGTGGTCTTAAAGTGCTTGATGAACTCTGAGAGCCAGTGGTCGTCATCTTTCAATGGAAGTAACGTCGGAGTGTACAAAAGCTTCAAAGCATCTTGTCTGTCAAATAACTCGATTAAAGAGTGTTCAGTTACGAACGGTTTGTCGATTTTGGTTACGGTTAAAGGACACTTGCTTGCCATGGTTAGTTAGTTAATAAGTGAATGATTATATATACTTAGGAAAGTTTTTATATATTCAATTTTTCATGTCCCATGTCATACCCGGTTTTTCAGAAAGTTTTTCTATACCGGTTTTTGGATGTTGGATGTCATATCCGGGTTTTCCAATATAAAGCCGATAGGCCGATGAGGATGTGAAAATGGGAAGGCGTTTGGAAAGTTTTTCTAGAGGCTTATTTTGATGTTGTATGTATTATGTATTACATAATACATTAATTTTAATACTACAAAACTTATAGTAATCATTCACATTTCACATTTTATAGAATAGAGTATAATAGTAAGGAAAAGAAATAAAGAAATAGTAAAATGTTACAGTAATTTCGGCGTTCACATCTCTTTCACACTGAACCTAATTCTTTCACTCCAGGAGGCTCTTTTTCTGGATTTATTTTCTCAGTAATTTTTATAGAAATGTCAGAAGCTCTCACACCACACCTTTCACGACTCGAGTACGTTAGAGGATACCTCAACTTTCTTCAACAGGAGGAGGCAAACATCAACTTCAATTATGAAGCCAATACAACCTTTCAGTCCACTGGACAAACTTTAGGAACTGCTTTAGATCAATCCCAGAGTGTTCTTGGATTACCTGGAAAGCAACTTCAATCGATGACAGCGTTGAAGTACAAGGACGTTGTTCAGGATTCCACTACAGCAGTAGCTTCTCTATCCCAGGAAGAGCTTGCATTTGCCTACTCTGCAGCAGACATACTTATACCTGACATAAAGCAAAACTTTATGAGAAATGGGATCAAGATGGAAACCATACTCTTCAAAGGCTACATAGCTGGACAATTAGCAGAAGCAAAAAGAACTCAAAACATAGCTCCATTTGTCAGTGGATCTGCTGCTCCAGCTCCAGGAGGGGCCCCTGCTTCAGCTCAACCAGGAGCCGCAAATACAGCCAATGCGCAACACCAGTATATGAATAACAACGGGGCTCTGGCTGGAGATCAGGGTTTTTTTTCTAATTTACGAAATGATCCCAGATACAAATCCCTTTTTGAAGCACTGGACGCAGGTCAACAAGCGTTTATAAATTGGATCAAAAATAACCCCGGAAGAATACTTAGCGTATTGTTTGTTCTGATTGGTAGAGAATTTGGCTTTCTCAATACTGTAAAATCCGGCCTACAATTAATAAAAAAAGTAGCGGCTTATTTCGGGAAAAAGAATGATGCAGAGTGGCTTGACTGGTGGACATCAGTAGTTGATCAGGCAAATAACCCAGCAGTTGCCGCATTTATTGCGTCTTGTATTCTTGCAGGTCCTGCAAATACTATTGATATGCTGGTAAAAACAACAAAGACAGGAGGAAGCCTTATTTACAATACTTTCCAACTACTAACATCAGATGCAACTGGAAATGCTTTAAAAGCGGCTATTGAAGGTGGGTCATCTGCAGTACAAACAGTAGGTAACTTTTTAGTTCAAAATCCCGGTCTTGCTGCTGGAGGTACTCTTGCTGCAGCTTTGGCTAGTGGAGCGTTACCATTACCCGATCTTCCCAAAATGTATTCAGACTTTATGCAACAACTACCATCGGGAATTTCTCAAAAAGATGCAAATCAACAGTTTCTTGACGAGGTAGAAAAACCAGAAGCATCAGCCGCTCCCAGCGCCAAGAAAAAAGGTAGTTGGTTGGATCAACTAAAAGGCAAATTTGGTAAAAAACAAACACCCGCTCAACAAGCCTTAGATGTTGATGACGATGAGGTCATAGATTTAGATGCTGCGGATGATGACGACGATGATGATGAATTAGAACAAGTTGACTCTGATGATGAACTGGATGAAATGATGGAAGGTTATAAAGAACCTTTAAATGAAGGTACGAATGCAGATGACGATTATCTCGCCGAAGAAGGCTTTTCTTACATAAACCCAGACGATCCCAGTAGACCAGAAACAGAAGCACAGAAAATCTCAAGAATAGCTGCAGAAGAGAGAGCACAGAGAAAAGCATTTCAGGAGTCTGCGGATGCGCTGAATATGCAACTGGCTATGGCTGAGTCAGCGCGAACAGGCAAGCCGCTCAATTATGTTCTTGATCAAATGCAAAGAGATCAACAAGAAGCAGCCTTTCTTGCAAGTAGAACCCCACGAACTAAACAAGAAATTGATGAAGCAACAGCACTGTTCGGTGAATGGTCTCGACCAGTTTTAGAAGGTGTTTCATATGTCTCTGACCCATTAAATCGAATGTTCCGGTCAGACGTGGTAGGCCAATACGATTCATTATATTATGGAACGCAACAGCCTACTATACAAGAGTCAATCGCAGCAGCTCAAAGAGGCGTAGGACAAGCCCCTCGAGGACAATTTGTTCGTGGGTTAGCAGGGCTTAACCAAAGTCAAGCACCAGATCCTTTTGGAACTATCAATCAACAGAGAGCGTACTACAAAGATCTAATCGGATACCGTGATCCCAACATCGCTACTAATAGTTCTGGCGGCGGTCTCAAACATAGAGCCAAGAATGCAAGAAAACCTATTGTAAGAGGTAGAGGATTGTATTATCCTGTAGGAGAAGGTCACTACATAGACATGAACAAATTAGACAAAGGTTATGTTAACATAAAAAATTCAAAATTCAAACAAATCGGTAAACAAGAACAGGTTGGAGGCAACCTTGCTTCTGCGGTCAAAACTGTCTTGAAAGGAAAGAACCCCAAAGTAGATGACGTAGAACCCTTAGATGATTCTGAACGAGGGTACTTGAATAAGTTAGGAAAATTGACTGGAGAAGGCAACTTCCACGTCCCTTTGAAAAATAAGACGGCAGAGGAGAAAGAAATCCATCAATTCGAAGTAATGAAAGGAGAAATCATTGCAGGAAATGATAACAAAGAAATGATAGCAGATTTCAAACGACTTTTGTTAAAACTTATGAAAAATCATCGTATCAATAAGAAAGAGGGTAGTGATATCCTTATTGAATTGGCCGCTCTGGGCTACTAATCCATCTTCTCTTTGTCGTCTGTAAGCAACTCCTTCAAGACCATCATGTACTCATCAATATCTACCCACAGATCTCCTACGGATTGATCCATTTCATCCGCATAGTGTTCTCTGGTCATACCATAGAGCTTACTGAGACAATCATCAATCTTCTTATAGTAGGTAAGAAGACAGTCGTTCCACTGTACCGCTTCCTCTTCCTCTTTTTGAATAGAATCATGGGAAATAACTTTACGCATCATCTGTACGATTTCAGGTTGAATGGCAAGTGCAATAAGCATACAAATCGCGCCACAGAAGAATGAATTGATACAAACAAGAAATTGGACCATCATCATTTAATAATGAAAATGATAATGGTTTTTGTTGGGGTTCTGGGGGAAATCAAATTTTTTTTCTTACTTTCAGAAAACCCGGCTTTTTCTTAGGAAAGATACGAGTCGAATAAAAACCGGTTTTTGCGAAAATCAAAAAAGTCTTCGGGGTTTTCTATGGCTTCAGTCATAAAAAAATGGAAGTGATCGCACTTTTATTCCTTATCTTAACAATTGGACTGCCATTAATTCTCTTAATCATTGACGATGGATGTTTCTACTTTGTTACAACAACTTCAAACCGCTTTGGTAAAGCCTCAAACCGTGTCAGTTCAAACTCAAACAAATGTTTCCTATGAAGAGTTCGACAAATCAGTATGGGACATACATATTGATTTGTTCCAGAAGTACTTTGACGACATACGGGACGTAAAGAGACAGAAGATCAGTCATGTGCCACGTACTCCAGAGCCACTCACTCTTCAGCAACCTCCTTCCCGAACCAGCACTTTATGTACGGATGACTTTGCACAGAAGGTTGCGACCATAGCAGACAACTTGAGTGAACCTTTTGATGAGAACGATAAGATGGATCCCGACGAAGACGAGGATGTAGTAATGGGCCAATATTGTTGTCCTCAATGTAGCAGAACCGCCTCAGGGAAAGACGTGAAGGAAGTATTTGGGATGAAAAGAAACCGTCATGACCAAATGGTACCTCAGTCCTGGTGTACGAGGTGTCGAACTGGATATACCAAAGCAGACGGGCTAAAAGTCTTTCAGGAAGAATCATCAATCATTAATCGGAAAGGGGCAATCATCTGCGTCACGAACAATGGTGCAAAAGGACTTGATTACCATGACACTATTCGAAAGGCAGGTGAATCGTGGAAAGATGCGGAAGAACGCCATAGAGCAAAGAGTCATCCTATTGTTCAGAAGCGCGCCAAACTCATGTCTATCTTAAGCAAGCAGGAAGACATTCCCATGAAAGAAGTCATGAAAAAATACGAGGGCAAGATGACGGTAGAGCTATTCTGCAAAATCAAACAGGAAAGTCCCGGACTGCTTACGCCTCTTGGGATTCACTAACGGGTATGAATTCATCAAACCCTTTCCGGTAACGTTTACCAGCTTCTGCCTCATAATCAATAATAAGAGGGGAAAACTTTTCTGCTGTAGCTTCTTTGTAGATACGTAATAATTCATTTTTATCAATACCAAGACCTCCTTCAGAAAGGATCAAATTCAATTCTCTTGCACCACTTAATTTAAGCAACACTAAATACGTACAATTTTGTCGAATAATCTTTGGAATTGCAAAATATGATTGACTTAAATAACAAACAGAACAATTTAACTTACGAGCTCGAATATAATAGTTTGCTATACGAGTTTGATCTTTAGTTAAGACTAAATCATCGAAAACGACTAAATTGTTAAGATCTTTATCCATTTTGTCGAGAAGTGGGGCATTTTCAAGTCCCTCAAGAACCTTGATGCGATCATTGAGTGATTCCAACCATTTGTACAAAGGCTCATCTTTGTTGCGAGTCACCACCGTGATGTGATGGAAAGTCCCCGGTCCACTCGAAAACAAAGCCAAAAGGTTGCATAACCAGTTGGTTTTGCCACTACCAGAAGGGGCTACGCAACATAAACGAAACGGTAATTTCATACCATGTAAGTGTAAGTTTGGATTCGGTGATTCAACTAATAATTCTTTTGGCATGATCTCATACATGTTCTGAACTTTAGCGCTAATAGGAGTTTTTTTCTTGGGAGGAGCCCGAGGCTTAGCCGGCTTTTTATTATCTTCTTGAGCTATCTCTCTTTCCAACCTTGCCAATAATCTTTGATCCATTTCTATAAGATTCCATGATATTTTATTTTATGATCTTAATGTATAATTATGCCTTTTACGAATCAACCTCCAGGTTTTCAAATATCGAGTGCAGGAAAACCACTCTACATAAATCCTTATCCTCCATTCAATACAAATCAATTCGTGATCAAAGGTGGAACAGCCGCACCTATCTTCGGAAGCAATGCCTTTGGTAGTAGCATACGCGGTCGCCAAGGATCTTTACAAACAAATCAACCAAAGACCGCATTTTGACTAAAATAAAATACATGCTCAATATATAATTAAGCATGAGTGAATCGCAACCCCCATCAGAACTTTTACCAATATTTAATCCTGCTAACTATCCCGACGCTCAACCTACAGGAATAGGAGGAGGAGGAGGAGGTGGATCTTATTTAAGTTTTCCTACTGCGCAAGGTATAGAAACATTCCCTGGAGGAGTGGTATTTGGAGACGGATCATATATGAATACAGCAGACACCCCCTTACAAGATACTACTCAATTAGGGCCATATGTAGGTGGTCCATTACCGTTATCTTGGCCATATGGTGGAGGTACTAGTTATCAAAGCGTTGGTGGATCGTCAGATGCAGCAAATTACGCTTGGTATGTAGTATATTGTTCAGGATCTATGGCACAGGGATATCCAAGTTCAGTAAGCGTTTCATTAGGTTACTACGTTGATCAATTTACAGATTTAACAAATCCATATAGGATGGTTACGTCGGCCATAAAACCAGGAAGTTATGATATAGAACTTACTGCATTTACATCATATAATACATATGGATTTGCAATTCTGGATTCAAGTGCAGATGGTAAGTACGTAGCAGTATTACCAGCTCGAGATGGAATAAATCATGTTGACAATTATCCTATGGGAATTATAACCAAAGATTATGGTACGTCAGTAGTGTTGGATACAAATATAGGAGCTCTTCCAAATGCTCCTTCTGGAAATCCTCGGGCCTATTTTCCACAGACTATTCAGGTAAGTGCTTCTGGACAATATATTACTACATGTCAACTGCAATATGTATCAGGTGGATTGGATGCAGTTTCACCACTTGACCTTCATCAGTCTACTGATTATGGTGCAACATATTCACGACTCTTACGTGTTGACAATGTACTGAATGACTTTAGTACAGCAACACCAAATTTAAAAATTCAAGCTCCTCATGCTCAAAGCAAAACTGGAAGAGTCATTTGCGTTGCATACAATTTAGGATATGAGTCTATCCCAGGTATTCCATCAGGTCAGTCAGAAGGAATGTCAGTCTCTATTTCAACGGATTTTGGTAGAACATTTACAGAAACTCTTAACATTGTAAATTATGGAACTTTCACACGCTGGCCTGTACCAACATGTATGGCAATGAGCGCAAATGGCCAATATATTTACATTGGATACATGAATGATGATAGTATAAGTGGTCAAACTGGTGGTGGACTCGTATATTCGGATGATTTTGGAGCAACGTGGCAAAATGCTAAAGTTACTACAGTGAACACTACTCCTTATGTATTCACCGATCTTGTTAGCAGAGTTGCATACGTAAGATGCAGTGCCAGTGGTCTAAAAGTTATATGTTCTGATTGCTCAACCGCGTCTTCTTCAAAAACTTTTTATTTTGGGACTCAAGGAGCTGGAGCAATGACCACTGCAGGTAATAAAAGTTTCTTCAATTTCTTTATGGATGGAGAAGGCTATACGTTATTAGGAGTACAAAATGGTCCTGCTACAACCGATGGACATACCACTGCCGAAAATTTACTTAACTTATATTATTTTTAATTGCAATAGTATATACAATGGACGAATTATCAACTGTAAATGCAACAAATGGTTGGAATGACGAAGTGGAAGACCTTTTAGAAAGACTACGTGTCAACAGTGTAGCGCTTTCAGAGTACCACAGACGGAACTTCTACGACTACAAGTCATACGCAAAATACTTTCGATTACCAATAATCTCATTAAGTATAATAAATAGTACCGCGGCAGTAGGGTTGGTCAATGTAGGTGTTCAACAAATGATCGTGAATGGGATCTGTTGCTTAATCGGTATGATAATATCTGTAATTAGTGCTATTGAACTTTATTTGAACATCGAGAAAGCAATGGATAATGAAATGCAACAATCAAAAGATTTCTACACCCTGGCGATTGATATATTCAAAGTTTTGAAACTTCAAAGGTTAGATCGGGGCGAAAATGGAAAAGAATTTATGAATAAGAAATACGCGCTCTATACGAAGTACAAAGAAACATCAGACCTACATAGGAAGAAAATAAAGCACGACACTTTAGCTCGTATTCCAATTGGCATGGAGACTAATGTACCAACCCCTACCAGTTCAGACTTGGAAGATAATAGTGGATATGGAATCTTTCCTACTCATACAAGCTACATCTTTGATCGATTTATAAGAAAATCTGGGGATAAGATATAAAATTATGAGTTGGCGAGAAGTTACTCAAGAAGAAGCCGCAAGATTACGAGCAGACCCTGACCCTGCTTTACGTAAATCATTGTTAGATACTCAAACAGTATTTGATATTGATGCAGATCAAGAAACCACTGTAAGACGTGAACGCAATTTTGAGAAAAAGTTTTACATACATATTTCGTATAACTCAAACAGGCACTTAACCGAATCAAATTTGGCGCTTGGAAGGAACACACTGTTAGGAAATTTAGGAACTAATGTTACTAAACGGCAGGCTTACGCATTTTATGAAGAGTTACAACCTAACATAGACAAAAAACTCTGTTTTTTTCATACGGGTCTTCGTCCGGCAGGTCGGAGAACTGATGATAAGAATAGTTCTCATGATAAAAAAAATGAAAACATAACATATTTCTATACAGTAGTGGATGGTGAATGTGTCGCTGCAATGGCTATTGATACCGATTATACAGCATCGAATAGTAATCCATTGGCTATTGGTACACATCGATCGTTTACTGATTATATTCAAAGAAAGTTTGCCTTAGAAGAGGATGAAATTCCAATTTATGTAGACCTATTTTGCGCTGACGTTAAAACAATAAAAGGAGCAGGAGCTATAGCCTATGATCATTTGTATAATTATTTACTTAACAAAGAGGGTAGATATGTAATTTGTTTGACTGCTTTAAACAATCCCAAAACATTAGATTTTTACGAAGGACGAAATATGAAGTATGTAAAGGAACAAGGTTGGAGTAGAGAAACAGCAGATAGAAGACGTCCCCATGATACAGGTTTAATAGAGATGAAGGCAGTTGTTGGTAGAGATAACCCTCCTTCAGATGTCTTTCCTCGTCTGCCTTCAAGTGAAGAAAGACGGCAAAGAACACAGAGGAGAAGAGAGAAAAGAAGTGCAAGAGAGGTGGTTGATCTAACAACCGGCACACCGATGCGGAAAAAAGCCGTATGGGAAGAAGATGAAGATGATATTCCTATTCATTTTCCAAGTGATGACGAGGCAGAAGGTACAGGAATCTCTAACTACACGAAACAAAAAGCAAAGAAATTAGGAGTAAAAGTTCGTGAATCAAAACAACCTAAAAAGAAATTAGATGTAATAAAAGACGGTGAGGTCGTCGCTTCAATTGGCCAAAAAGGGTACAAGGACTACCCCAGTCATTTGAAGGAGAAAGGAGAATCTTTTGCAAAGGAGAGAAGATCTCTTTATAAAAAACGCCATGAAGGAACCCGTCATAAAATCGGTACTCCATCATATTATGCAGATCAACTTCTGTGGTGATTTAGCAAAAATTCTTTTCTCATTAATTAATATATAATGCCATTCGATAAGTTATCGTTGAAAGAGCTCAAGGAGCACGCCAAACAACATAAAGAAGTGATTAAGGGGTATACAAAAATGGGAAAGGAAGATTTAGTGAAAGTCATGAAGAAACATTTAAAGATGGATCGCAAAGGAGAAGTTACGAGGAAATCAGTGGAGGGAGGTGCGATTGCTATGCCAGCGAAAAAGCCGCCTCTGGTAAAAGTGAAGCCGGTTATTCCGGTAGAAGCGCCTATCCGTCGCTCAGAGCCGATTCCTCCAAGACGGCCGATTATTCATTACGAAGGCCGACCATTAACTGAGCATGAAAGACAACAGCGTGCAAGGTTTGGATTGGGTCTTGACAGAGGAACAAGAATTAAACATTTAAGAGAAAGGATTGATAAATTGAAAGGAGGTCAACTACCTTCTGATGTTCGCAAAAAGTTAGAAGATTTAGAACTCAAATTGAAATCGAAAGAATAAAAAATATATCATATGTATATACGAAAATGCACGCACCGAGAAGTAGATTAGTAGCAGTACGTGACAAGAGAGCACTTGGTAAAACGACTATGATTGCCCGGCCCCAGCATTTAACATCAGCATCAACCGGCGCACTTCATCCGGATCGTGAAGAGTTTTTTAGAGGCCATGCTTTATCCGGCTCATCCATGAGAGCCGCCAGAGGAGGTCTAGGTGACAATGATCACGGTTACCTTTCGGCACCCAGGACGATGACGTCAGCACATACCGCCGGTTTCAGTTTCGGATCTCCGAGCCCCCACTACGAGGAATCTTTGAGATTTAGAAACGGGGTACCTAAGAAGTTCTATGATAAAGAGCCGCTCGGCCGGATACCCGGTTATTAGGGGGGATCCTTGATTAAGGACGCCCCATTTGGGGATATAACGGAAATCGCCCCATTTGGGGATAGAAGAAATCGCCCCATTTGGGGACAAAAACAATAATCGTCCATATATGGATTTTTTTTATATGATTAAAAAGTACCAATCATAT
>JAAHTH010001549.1_pt1 | contig 19565 bp, 29 predicted proteins | sample 6116091 | NCBI WGS metagenome assembly JAAHTH01 (sample SAMN13939990, study PRJNA603662) | sponge metagenome | isolation source: marine sponge | host: Mycale hentscheli | place: New Zealand | collected 2006 | reverse complement strand
GCATCAGTTAAAGTTTTATGTATAGGACCATCTGGTTCATTTGCAACTAATCTCCATTTATCACCAGGAGGTACTCTTCTAGCAATTAAAATGTTTTTTTCTTCAATTTTTATTTCAGCCATAATATACGAACTATTTTTACATCATCCCCATCATTGATGGATCAATTTGTGGTTGTTTATCATCTTCACTTGGTTCATCTACTACAGTACATTCTGTTAACAAGACTGTACCCGCTACTGAAGCAGCATTTTCAAGCGCCGTTCTAGCTACTTTAGTAGGATCAATAATACCTGCTTCTTTCATATTAGTTACAGCATCAGTTTTTATATTATAACCTGTCCAAGCATCATCACCCGAATATATTAGTTGGTCTGCTAATATTCTACCTTTTACTTCATCATAACCAGCATTAATTAAAATTTGGTTAAAGGGTTTAGCGCAAGCTTGTATTACAATTCTAGCTCCTGTTGTATCACCCTCTAATCCTGATGAAGCGTATAGTAATGCTGCTCCACCACCTGGTACTATTCCTTCTTCAATAGCAGCTTTAGTTGCATGTAGTGCATCATCAACTCTATCTTTTTTCTCTTTCATTTCAGTTTCAGTGTTTCCACCTACATGAATAATAGCTACTCCTCCGACGAATTTCGCCAACCTTTCTTGGAGTTTTTCGACTTCGAACGGTGTTGTTGCCTTGTCGATTTGTTGCTGTAGTTCTTCAACACGTGTTTCAATTGATTCAACTGATCCTTTTCCATCTACTATCGTTGTTTGTTCTTTTTCTATTGTTACTGTTCTTGCTTCACCAAACCATTCCCAACTGAATTTATCTAGTTTCATTCCTTTTTGTTTATCAAAAACTACGCCACCAGTTGTAATAGCTATATCTTCTAATACTAATTTTCTTCTATCACCAAAATCAGGTGCCTTAACAGCACATACTTTCATTGTACCCCTCATTTTATTAACAATAAGAGTAGCTAATGCTTCATTATCTATATCTTCAGCTATGATAAGTAAGGATTTAGCTTGAGCAGAAACTGCTTCTAATACAGGTAATAGTTCTTTTACTTGAGTTATTTTTTGATCCGCAATAAGAATAAGGGGGTTGTCTAGTGTGGCAGTCATTGTACTATTATTAGTAACAAAATAAGGTGACTTATAACCTCTATCAAACTGTAACCCTTCAACAGTTTCAAGATAAGTTTCACCAGTACGAGATTCTTCAATATGAACAACCCCCTCCATTCCAACTTTTTCAATTGCGGTAGCAATTAATTTTCCAGTTTCAGGATCATTATTAGCAGAAACTGTAGCAATTTGTTCTAATTGTTCTTCTCCCGAAATGTCCTCTGATATGTTATTTTTAAGATTATTAATTACTTCCTTAACAGTAGTATCAATATCCCTTTTTATTTGAACTGCATTTTCATTATTGTTTAAAGCTGTTAATCCTGCTTTAATCATTTCCCTAGCTAATAAAGTTGAGGTTGTAGTACCATCACCCGCTTTTTCAGCAGTTTTAATTGCAGCCTGTTTTACTAATTGAACTCCTAGTTCTTGATTTGGTTCTTTTAAAGAAATTGATTTAGCAACTGTAACCCCATCTTTAGTTGATTGAGGGTAACCATTATTATTTGCTATAACAACATTTCTACCATTTGGTCCTAATGTAGATACAACTGCATCCGCTAATGTATCTATTCCTTGTACTAAATTACTTCTAGCATCTGAACCTAATATAACTTGTTTACTCATTTGATATATCTTTTAATTGATTAATTTCTTCTTCACTTACTTTAGTTTCAGCTATTAATTCTTCAACACTTATATTTGAATTAATTTTAGCTAATACTTGGTTTTCAGGGCCTACATAAAACTCTTCTCCATCATAGGGTAATTTAGTAAATCCCATTGTTGGTAAAATTACTTTATCCCCCTCTTTTAATTGAGTTTTTATAAATTCTCCAGAAATAGTGTATTTTCCAGGACCGACTGCTATAACAGTTCCTGTTTCATTCTTTTCCTTACCTAAATCAGGTACAATTATTGAGCCATAAGTACTTTCTTCAGCTTCAATAGGTTTAACTATGACCGCATCAAATAACGCTTCTAATTCCATCTGTATAACTTTTTATTTTATTTTCTATTAATTTATATTCATCTAAAAACTCCTTAAGAGTATTATAATCTTTTTTTGTATGCAATTTTTCCCTAGATACTTTTTCTAATGCCTGATCAAAATTAGGGTAATATCCTTGTGGTTTTGCATACTCAGTTCCTCCACCTTTGGATCTAAAATGATCTTTATCTGGGATAATTCTTTCAACAACAGTATAACACATTTCATCCTTTTGGATATAAAATGGTTCTAATAATGGATCACTAATTGTTGTAATTAATTTTTTCTTTTTAGCCATAGTTGTAAATTATTTATACGACCAATATACAAAAGAAAATGTGCTAGGACACATGATTTACAAATAACCCTTATTTGATTTTGATAGACTTTGGTTTGGCATCTTCAGCTAATGGAATAAAAATGACTAATAAACCATTTACTAATTCTGCCTCAATTTTACTCAAGTCAAATTTAGGAGCTATCTTATATCCTAAACTAAAAGACTTTTTTGATAAACCATTATAAATTGTTCCTTCATGGAACTCTTCTTTTTCTGGTTTTTTATAACTAATATTTAATAGATCTCCCTCAATGTTAATATCAACATCTTTTTTAGTTAGTCCTGTACAAGCTACCTCAAAATGAAGTCCTGTATCATCATAAAAAATATTAACGGGATGTGGTTGTTTGGATTGAAATGCTGGTGCGAATTGCGACTCAGCGTTGAAAAGATTTCTAAATAAAATGTCGAAAGGACTAATCTGCCTCTCAAAGATTTCTAATGTACTCATATCATTAATTTTTAGTGAGCGCCTAAGCTAACTCGGTTAAACAAAACATAACAAATGTGCCCTAGCTACATTGTCATTTATTATAAATATAATATAAATAAGGAAAAACGCTATTCCAAGCTATTTTATTCATTCCTCGCAATAAAATATTCACTATTTATATCTTCGGATTCAAATTTTAACTTTAAAATTCCTGTATTAGATAATTGTAAAGTACAAAAATTTTGATCCTTATTACTATTTAATATATCTTTAAAAATATCAGAATTAAATGGTACACTTAAAGTATTATCTTTAATAGTACCACCACTTACTTGATAGGAAATTTTATTGGAAAATCCTGTATTATCACCAAATATAAATTCACATATAGGGTTACTATCAAAATCTATTGTAGTAGTAATTAACATTGAATCTATTTCCCCTAAAGCATTTTTAGCTTTAATTAAATGGTCTATATCTTCTGGGTCTAATGTTATTTCAATTTCCCATTCTTCAGGGTCATCATACCAAGTATTTTTACCTAAAATTAAAGTATCAGCTAATGAATAAGTTAAATCAAAATTAGAATCCTGAATATGCATTTTAGTATAAATTGCTTTCATTTTTTCTAATGATATCATCAAATCACCATTAGTAATAGATAGTAATTTATTTAATTTATTTGTATCAAATACCCCCAATTCTGAGTCTTCTAATGGAAAATTATTAGCTACTACCCTACATACTCTACCCGCTTCACCAGCATAAATTGTAAGTGTATTATCTTTAATTCTCCACTTTACTTGATTATTCAAACCATTTAAATAATACTTTGAAATAACTGAACTTAATTGTTGTTTACTTATCATTTTCTTTTTTTAAATGCTTCTACTATTTTTGGTAGTGATATTATTAAAATAATTACTACTACTGCATCCCATAATCCTAACATAATATACGAATTTTATTTTAAATTTCAAACGATTTTAAAGCGTTTACATAAGGATTTAAATTTAATGACCAACCTAAATCACTAAAAAATCCTTCTAATTTATTTAATAATATTGAATCAAATACTTTCTGTCTATCAGCATAGGCATCTAAAAAATCAACTACTTTATCTGGCATTTCATAATCAAAAAATGCTAATGCTTCTATTTTATAAGGATTATCTTTTAAATAAATCCATTTTACTTTATCTGCCATTGTAATTAGATTATATTTTCTATCTAATTGCCATAATCTAAGTAAATCATTATAACGAATAGCTGCCCTTACAGGTGCAGGAGCACCTTTTAATATTTCAGTAAACATTTCACCCGCGCGGGCACTTTTACCACTATATTTTTCTAATTTTTTAACTGCTGTTGGATTACCTAATTTAGTTAAAGGAATAGTACCATCTAAAATCTGTGTTTTAAATACTTTAATTTGATCTATAATACTTTTGTGTTGTTCTCCTTTTAGTACTTGTTGTAAAATATCATTAAAAAAATCTCCTAAAATAGGGGGAAAATTAGCTTTCATAAACTCTAAACCTTTAATATCTAAAGTTTCTTTTTCAATACCCTCTTGTTTAGTAATCCATTGAGCATAACGTCTAGTAGCCCTAAAATAAGCTGATCTAATTACACACTCAGTTTTCATTTCTAATCTATGAGAAGAAACATTAAAACATTCCTTAGCTAATCTATTATAATCTTCAGATATAATGTCTTGATAAGCTAAAGCTACTTTTTCCAATTTATTATCTTTTTCCTTATCAGTAAAACTTTCGAAATTAGGAAATAAATGCAAAAGTATAGGCTCAGCATTAAAGTAGTTTGAATCCGTGTCCACATAAGCACAGTAATTTATATCATCCTTATCACAAATAAACCAGGGTGTTTCTTCTAAATGTTTCACTTATAATCTTTATATGATTTTTCCTCTACTAAACCTGATCCCGTTAATGTATTAATAATTTTTTTAACTTCACTTCTCTGATCATTAGTAACATAAACAGATCTTGCTAATTGAATAAATTCTTCATCAAATCTTTTTTCACGTTCACAGTCTCTAATCCAATCTTCTATGTCCCATAATAACCCGTTTATACGAGCTAGCTCAAGATAATGATTTTGGAGTTGACCTCCAAATTTTTCAAATAATTTTACACATAAAGGATTAAGTGCATCAAATTCTTTTTGTATATTTACTAATTTTTCTTTATCCTCAATTTTAAGTAATTTTAATTCCAAAATTGAGATTTTATCTAATAACTCTCCGTTTGATACTTCTATTTTCATAATCTAAAATTTACCATCCTCTCCAGGAATTTGTATTACACCAGAATCTTTAGTTCCATCTGATCTTGTTCTATCATCTTTTTTAAGAGTAATTTCATATTTAACTCCAGCTAACTTAAAATGTCCACCTTGTTTTAACATTTTTCTAAAAAATGATTCCTGGGTTTCACTCCAATTTTCACTTATTAAAATTAACTCATCTTTACTAATTGGATCTCCATTAGCAATTATATTCATTCCTTTTCTAATTGATTGTTTTTTTAAAGCCATATTTTTAATTTAAAATTACCAAATTGGTCTTGGTTGTTCAATAATATCAGGATTAGTTATAATTTTTTCGTTTTCTTTTTTATCTGATATATTTAATTTAATTTCTCCTCGTATAATTTTATTCATATGTTTATTAGCACATAAAGCCGATTCCTGAATAATTCTGTGGCCTGATAGAGTAATTGCTTCACTTAATATAGATAAACTCATTCCATATCTAAATGAAGGTAATGCTGTAGCACCATATAAACTGTTAAGCAAAATTTTCATTGTATATTGCATTAAATGGTAATAAGCACCCTTTTCTTTATCTCCTGATTTGTATGCTTTTTTCATAGCATTTTTATATTTTACTCTCTCATCAAACCATTTATTTAAAACCGTTGATAAAGTAGATTCTTTATCCTTTGTAAACATTGAACCATTAGCTGATATAGCTAGATTATTTTGTTCAACCATAGCTATTAACCTTCCAACATTAACTCGAGTTTGTTGCCCTTTAGAATTTTCAACTAATAATTCTTCAGATTCATCACGTTCTTTTAAATCATTAAGACCCAATCTATTATTGCGGTCATCAGCATCTATGATGCGTCCCTTAAATGTTTCTCGTCCTATATTTAAAGACATTATAATAGATGGATACAGTGATGTTAAATCCTCATCAAACATATATTTGTACAATCCAGCTTTGGGGCAAAAAAGGTAACCACCAGCATATCCTTTTTTAATTCTAGGGTTAGGATCCTTGGCAGGTGGAATTATATTTTGGGATAATAAATAAGCTGAGATTGCACCATCTTGAGTTTTACTATTTGCATAAACCTCACTATAGTTATGTTTTCCTTTATGAGATAGATTTTTAGTTAGGGCAATATACTGAAGTTTCTCATCTAATAGTTTTAATATTTCAACATCACGAAAGTTATATTGAATATATTTTTGTAAATCAGTTTCAAATAATTGATCAAGATTGCCTTCATAGTCAACCTTACCTATACCAGTATATTTTTCTCCAATAGCATCTAATTTCCAGCTTGGTTCATCTTTCCAACTATATTTTTTATGTAATCTCATGTAGTCTAGGGATTCAACCCCCATAATGTCTACAAATTGATTTCGTTTAAAAAAATATTGATTATTCTTTTTAGCATTTACTTTACCAATTGGAGATAATTGATCAGCCCATTCTTGACCTAATACATTACACATTCTATAATATAAATAAGGTATATCAAAAAAATCACTATTATAACCAATTAAAATATCGGGATCAATTTCTCTAAAACGTTCTAAAAACTTAGCTAATAATTCTTGTTCTGTCTTACAAGGTACTATTTCTTTATTTTTAGCCTTAGTTCGTTTTAAATCACTTTTATCATCCCTAACTAAAATTACCCAATTATCTTCTAATTTATCCCAATAAGCTATTGTAGTAATTGGCATTGGAGCCCTTTCAATATATTCTTCAGTTAAGGCTCCTCCTATTTCACACTCAATATCAAAAAATAATTCCCTATGACCTGTAGAGGGTTCATCATCAATACTATATCTTTCAATAAGATATTTTTGGTATGGAGGTATATCATGAAAATGTAAATTAGGAGTATTTTTATCCCATTTATAAATTTTCCTAAGTGGTTCTCCTCCTAAACCTGTATGTAGTTTTTCCTCTTTAGAGCATTCTTGATAAGCATAATTATACCATTCGATTTCATCATAACCACCTTCGTCCCATAAATGAATCTTATATTTATTATTACCTAATCTTTCAGCATAACACTTTTTATACATTATATTCCTGCACTTGTATTGTGAAATCTTTGTAACTCATCTCCTGTAAAAAATTGAGTTAAATCAGGTCTAAAATAATTAATCGATTTCATTACTTTTCTATCTCGAGTTCTATACACTACAAATCTCTCCTCCACTTTTTCATAGTGACATGGCTCATTTTGTTCTTTAGAGCGGACGGAGACAGTTTCCATGGCTTCTTTCTCATTGCTACAAGACTTCGATAAATTTGATGCTTGTACTTCTTGATATGCAGGCCATATCTTATCCTTAAGGCCATGTAACATAGTACCGTTCCCGAGGGAAACATAAGCAATGTCACACAAAGCATCCAAAACTTCCACGATGTTTCCTTCTTCGCAAGCCTGTCTATATTCTTCCAGTTCTTCAAGTACAAAGTCGTATACGAATTGCCATTCCTTTTTTTCTGGTATTGTCGGTTCATAATTATTTGGTTTTCCGAACGTGCGATTAAAAGTTTCTACTTCATTAACAAAGGGCACGTCGGCTTTGCTAAATAATTCTAATTGTTTACCCATTTTTATCCATTTTATTTTGAAATTTCATAAATGATCCCTCTTTATCATTAGTTAATCCTCCTATGGTATGTAATTTACTATCTTCTTCTGACCATACCACAGAATTATCTTCTCTTTCCGCAAATTCCAAAAATTCATCTGATTGTAAATAGTCTTGTTTAGCTGGGGCTTTAAAATCTTCCCAAGGAAATACTAACCATTCATCTCCTTCATGTAACTTAGAATATATGTTTGGGGTAAAGACTGAAGTATGTGGTTTATGAAATAAAACTGCTGTCCATTGCCCAGGCATTTTATCCATAGTAACCCCACTATCTGTCATATCATCTACTATTAAAGTATTTTTACCTATTGTATCTACTAGTGGTAAACCGGTTGAATGAGATAACATAACTGCAGGGATTAAACCACCTCTTGGTATTCCATAAATTGAATCAGCTAAAGGTACTTCAAATGGAATTTTTTTAGTTAAATCTTTTATAAGATCTGTCATATCCCACCAACTAATTGATATTTTTTTATTATCTAATTTTAACATAACTATATATTGTGTCCCCCATTATTAATTTTTAAACTATCAAAAAACTCTTTACGGGCTAAATTTTTATTTTTTCTAAATACACCTGATGCTTTAGTTGTAACCATTGCTGCACCTTGATGTTTAACACCTCTACAGCTAACACAATTATGTGTTCCAACTATAGTAACAATAACACCCTTATTTCCATCTGTAATTTTATCTACAGCATTATGGATAGCTGATGTTAATTGTTCTTGGATAGCTCCTCTACGACCAAATAATTCTACAATTCTATTTAATTTAGATAAACCAATTACTTGTCCACCTTCTCCTGCTATATAACCTATATGAACAACACCTCCAATTGTTTGATGGTGATGTGAACACATTGAAGTTAACGGTATATTACGTTCTATAACAATACCATCATAACCATCCGAGGGAAATGATGTAATAGGAGACATTGCTGTGTATCTACCAGCCCATAAATCATTTACGTAAGCTTTAGCTACTCTACGAGGTGTTTCCATTGAATTAGGGTCATCTCTCCAATCACATTTTAAAGCATCTAAAAACTTACCATAAGCTTCTTCTGCCTTATTAATCATTGCTGTCTTTTCTATATTAGTTAAAGGAAATCCTTCCGCAACTCCATTTGCATAACCTACTTTTACTACTTCTAATTCTTCGTGGATTTTTCTACGTTTGTTCTCCATTTTCTATATAACTTTTTAATTTATCTATTAATACTAATACTTCATCTGGTTCCATAGTTATGGCACAGCAGGTGTTTATATTTTCTTCTACTTCTTCTAATATACGAAGGGCTTCTTGCTTATCCACTATACTTCACGTTGGTCTTCAAAAGCAATAATATGAGGTCTCCAAGTCATTCTATAACCATTATCTCTAACCCAATCAAATAATACAGGGTAAGATTTAAATAATGCTTCTCTAGAATCTCCAGCAGGCATAAACCATACTTTATCAGGAGACACTTCTAATTGTTTTATACAATCCATAATTTCAGCTAATGCATCTTGATCTTTACCATCCCAAACTGGTTTAATATGAAAATCAGAATGATAAGCTATTGATTGTTTTATTGCTTCATAATTTAATCTTTTCGAATTATGTTTTTTAACCATCCTTTCGTCAGTAATTCCTCCTTGAGGAGTAGCAACACCAATAACGGGAACGCTATTACTAAATTTAGGAGAAATGCTAAGAAGATTGATAGGATAATCAGTAGGAAGGAAATGACTTCCTTCAGTTTCAATAGTAATGAATATATCATTTTCATGGGCGAAGTGGGTTAACTCATTTACTAAAGCAGGATGCATTGTTGGTGAACCCCCTGTGAGCATCATTTCTTTAATATGAGGATGATCTTTATACTTTTGTATAATATCATTGAAATTAAATTGTCCTTTTTCTGGATGAATACTTGTATACCAAGAATCACACCATCCCCCTTCACCGAAATAACATCTATGAGTACATCCTGTTGTTCTAATTACTATTGTAGGGTATCCTGCTCTAGAGCCCTCGGATTGAACTGCAGTATATAATTCTACAATCGGGAGGTTTTTATTGTAATCCTCAATACGTTTTAATTGTTTGTGCATATTGTTAATTTTTTAAAGTGGTTTTTCATTCACTAATAACCTTTTATTCACTATAATAAGCTGCATTTTTACCATGTTCCATAAACTTAACTTTGGTAACTCTTACCCTACCTTCAGTTTCAGTATCAACAAACTTATTTAATTTGGTATAAATATACTCAGCAAATTTTTCTGCCCCAGTAGCTGGTATTACTCTTACTTGTGCTACTCCTACTTTGTCCATTTGTTGAAATGCTTTTAATTCGGGATCGTCTTCAGCTACTACTAAAGTATGATCGAACATATAATCCATCCACTCTTTAGGAGACTTACCATCGATTTTAGTTTTAGCTCTTTTCATTCCACCAAAGTCCCAAACCCAATTTCTTTCATCTAAATCTCCTTCAAAATATACTTTAAATGAAATTCCATAACCATGAACAAACCTACAGTGTGTTGTTGTAGCTTTCCATTGACGGAATACTGTAGAAAATCCGTCAAATACTTTGCTTGATTGATACTTACCCATTATAAAAATTTAAAATTTCTTGTTTTGTTTGTAACCCTACTTTTCTTCCTTTAACTTCACCAGTTTCATCTAATAAAATTAAAGTAGGAATATTTCTTACCCCATATTGCATTGATAAATCTTGATTATTATCTACATCAACCTTTTGATAATTAATATCCCCTTTTAAAGATTCCATAATAGGACCTAATGTTTGACATGGACCACACCATGCTGCACTAAAATATAAAATTTTCTTCATTATACTAATTCTTCAATTATACCAATTGCTTCACTTAATATAAGAACTCCTACTGCAATTGGCACGTTATATAGTAAAAGTCCATATCCAACTATTCTAATTCCTGATTTAATAAAACTAATAACCTGATGTAATCTTTGATCAGGCATATGTTCTAAATTTTTTCTATCTTTTTCAATATTATTAAAATCCTTCATATAACTAAATTTAGTTGGCTCGCTAGGGATCGAACCTAGACTCTTCTGGACCAAAACCAGACGTGTTGCCAGTTACACCACGAGCCATTTGTACTATGCCGAATACTCAGCTAATACTTGTTTCACATGAGCTTCTGCTACCTCGTAATCCACTTCTCCAGTTTCATCCTCATATTGTACGGGATCTTTTCTGCCAAGATCAATAAAAGCCTCAATCCTCTCAACACTAGAAGCAGACTTATAATCAGAATTTCCTGAAGGATATGGTTTATAAGAAGTATTCGTCCTTTTATATACCTCATCAAACTCAATACCCAACGTATCACATAAAACTTCTCCATCTTTTAAAATTCCTAATTTATCAGTATCCAAATAGGGTGTAAAATAACCTACTCTATCAGCATCCCAATTACCAATTCTAAAGGCAGCATCATCAGCATCCCTAAATTCTTGTCTACAATCAGGATAAACTGCATGATCACCAGCATGTATTCCTAAACAAATATCTGTTTGTTCTTCTGTAATGTTTGCTTTAGATAAAGCTACTGCTTGAGTAATAGAAGCGAACATTTTATTTCTATTAGGTACTACTGTTTCTTTCATATTATCTTGCTCATAATGTCCTTCTGGAACATCATCACCACCTTGTACTAAGGCAGAATCTAACAATTCAACTAAACCATCAAGTTTAATTTGCTTGTAAGTTACATTGTGACCCTTACTGGCCAGATAATCTATAAGAGACTGTGCTCTTTGTAGTTCAACTCTATGTTTTTGACCATAATCAAAAGATAAAGCTGTAACCGAATCATACTCAGATAACGCTCTGAGTAAAAGTGTGGAACTATCCATCCCGCCACTTAGCGAAACAACTGCATGTTTACTCATAATAATAATAATTGATTTAAATTTTGCCAGGTATTATAAAGCGTATAGGCAAACGCATTTGGTTCTTTATACATATTATTCGTCTTCTATTAGTTCAGGCCAATCAGTATCTTCCAAAGCTTTATCATGTGATAAATCAAATTCAACTTCATCCATAACTTCTTCTTGAAGATCTTCATCCTCTGATTTCCATTTTTTGATTTGTTCCTCTGTTAATGGGTCTGTTTCTTCCCATCTAATATCAGTGTAAATTACTCTTCGTCTTAATTTAGCCATAATTTATAAATTATATAATTGTTGTGATTTTTTTATCCACTTTTCATGGTTATATTCTCTTACTTCAGTATAACCTCCTGTTTTAAACCCCATATTAACTTGTTCACCAAAATATTCTAATAATTCTTTTTCACATTTTTCTGCTTCCTCTTTATTAGGAAAAATTTTACTCCACATTACTTTAGTATCAAAGTGTTGCCAAAAACTTTCTTCTTCATTTAAATTATTAAAAAACATCCTAGCTTCTCCATCCCAAAACTCTGTAATTCCGGGTTTTAAATATAGTCTTTGTTTAGTGTTTTTTTTCAAAAATAATTGAATATAAGTTTTCCACTGACCATTGGGCATTTTATTATAATATTTAGCCATAATGTTCTATTTTTGGTATTCCGTTAATTTCTCTAAATAAAGTTGTATTATGTAAAATATCTTCATATTGAACATCTTCCCAAGCCATATCAAAATGGCCATTCATATTTGCTTTTGGTTTGTTATTTAAACCATGTTCAGAATACATAGTACCCTCTAAAGCAGCCATAATTGGGTTTGAAGTATCAATTGATTCAATTCTAGGATTATTGTCATACCAACCAAATTCTTGAGGTATTGAGCAACCTAGTAAATGGAATTTAATATCTTTTAATTGATTTAAGTTTAATAATCCTTGTACAAATCGTACTCTACCCAGTGCTTTTCCCATATCTGGGTTAGTATGTGGGAAGAAATCATTATACCAAGTAGCACCATAAGATACACATAATTTATTATAACCTAAATTAGCTAATAAACTAGCACATAAATAAGCTTGATTCTTATTTTCACCCTGTATTACAGCTGTAAACTTGGTATCTGGTGAAATACCACTATATTGTTTCCAATATTTTGCCTGTGCGGCTGTCTGAGCACATTGCATCCAAACATCTGGTACTATAAATTCATTTGGTTCTAATTCTTTAATCCAATGTAGTAGTCTTTTGTGTTTATATGCTTTACCTAATTCATGAAGTGAATTATCCATAATAATATAACGACCTGCTTCTTTAGCATTTCTAAAGTATTGTAAATAATCCTCATTTTGATCTAATAAATGAGGAAGACAATAATCGTAATCATTAAATTCGGGGGATGCGGTTAATAAACAACTAGGTACTTCGTGACTTACTTTCATATTTTTCTTGGACGTCCCCTTTTGGAGACATAATGTTTTTTTCTATATTTTTCTTCTATAATATAATAAAGATCTATTAAATTATCACGGCATTCTATAGCTTCTTTTTCTACTTGTTCTCTAGTAATATCAAAATTCTTTTGAAATTGAGAATAGATCTCCTCTAATTTATTGAATTCATCCTTTTCATAATCCTCTAATAACCTTTTTCTTCGAGCTATTAATAACTTACCTTTTTCTAAGTATTTTTGGTAATCAGTACCACATTCCTCTAATAGTTCGTTAAGCATATGTTCACACAATTGTGATTGAAGCATATAAGGTGACATATCATAATCACCATTTAATATTTTATCCCTAAAACTAGACTTATAAGGTAATGATTTATTACGTGATTCATACCAACGCCACCATCTAAACTGGTTATAATTCAGTTTTTGATAATTCTCGTCTAGTCTTTTTTGTATAGCTTTTTTACTAAGATGTACTTTAAACATATTAACAAGGACAAAACACCCAAAGGGCAAAATAAAATATATAAAATACTAATGCAATAAACAAAAAGCTTGATACTGTGTCTATCTCTTTTTTATACTTTTTAAACATAACCTAAATTTTAATACATAAATATACGAACCCTATTTAAGGTAGCCAAATATTTAGTATGTAATTGTTAAATCATCATCTAAAGAAGAAATTAAAGCATTTAATTTTTTTATTTCCTTTAAAGATTTATCTACTCTATTAGAACTTTTAGTTACTCCCTTTATTGAATTTTGAAGAAACTCTACTCTATCTTTAGCAGCTTGTAATTCTGATTTATCTACTTTACCGTCCTTATTTAAATCTAATTCATTAAAATTAGTTTCATCATCATAATGTTCCCCATCATTGCCATTTTGACCTATAATATCCATTCTTCTTTCATCTTCTTCATTGTAATCTTTAGGAAAAGGGGGAAGTTTTTCTTTAACTTCTACTTTTTCTCCATATAAATTATCCTTAAATTTTTTTTTAGGATAAGCCTTATTGTAAGCAAAGTTGGCTGCAATTACTAATGAAACTGCTAATGGATCAAATACAAAAATTATAACTAAAAGTAGTAAATTAATAATTTTATCCATAGGATAACCCGTTAATCCTGATAGATACTTAAGAGGCCCTAATTCCCCAGCCACTTCTACATTATTATCTAATTCTAATATTTGACGTTGGTAAGTACGTAATGAATCTACTGCAATATCTCTTTTTAGATTGACATCTTTCCGTTTATTTTCTTCAACTGTGAGTCTAGCTTGCGAAGCACGTAAGTCAACGGTCGAGATCGTGTTTCGAACGCCTCCAACCACACTGGTGTCCTTGACTTGGATTGAAACAGATCTCGCTTCAGATAAAGAAGTAATATTGTCCAATATTTGTTGAAGTTCTTTTTCATATCTTGTAACATCTTGTTGGTAAAAATCTACTTTTTGTTGTATAAACTTTTTTTCATTTTCAACTATTGTAAGTTGATTAAATGTCTCTTGATAGGCAGCGGATAAAAATCCATAAATACCCATACTAGTTATAAGTACTAAAATTACAGTAGCTGTAGCTAAATAAGCTCTTAAAATTTTATTAATAGAATCCCAATATTGGTATAGTAAAGAAGCAGTAACCAATTTTGCTATTTCTAAAGAACCTGCCATTATTATAACTTCTGTACTTGCTCCAGCAAATAATTTGCTTAAACCAAATACAGAATAAAAAGCGGCTGATGCCGACACTGACAGGGCAGAAAATCCGATAAGGAAAGGTAAGAATCCTTTTTTAATATTACTTAACATGGTTATAAATATAAGAAACTATCAACTATGCTTCACGCCATCGTCAAAGTCAATATATTTAGCTGTAACTTTTTCACCAGAGAGTATCGCTTCTGCGATATTTGGGTATATCCTTTTGTACGCTTCGGTCGAGGCCCCTATGAAACCCTCTTTGCTTATGTTCTGTTGAGATGTGTCTCCTAATAAAAGACACCCAGCAGTGTGTTCGTCTGTGTTTCCTGTATGCCATAAAATGTATTTGAAGTTTGGTACATCTTGTACGTGAATCATACCTTTATGAAAAGAACCATATTTCTTTACATATCTTTCATGATAACCCCCTACAGTACGAAGTTTCAATTCATATTCACCTGCTGGTATTCTAGTTTCTGCCATAACTTTTGTGTCTCTAGCTTCATCTTCTAGAGTAAAACATAAAAATTTTCTTCCTTCTGTTACATCAAATAATATACCTAATGTAGAATCAGAATGAGAGCTAAATCTTAATACTTCTAATTTCATTTGTTTAATTTTGCGTTTTCGATTTCTAATTGCTTAACCACTTTTTTTAATTCTTCAACATCATCTTGTAAATATTGAATCTTTAAATCTTGTTTAGCATCATCTGGTAAGGCGCCCATCTCCCCTCTTGGCCATTTAATTCTAAACTCTTCATTTAATTCTACAGCATCTTGCATTCTAATTACATCTAACTGTAATTGGGCAATTTCAGCTGTTAATGTAAACCATACCCCAGCTATTGAAACAATGCCTACTACTGCTCCTATAATTGCCTTTATATCTAAGGCAACTTTAGATTTTTCAGATAATTCGATATTTTTTTCTTCCATTACTCTCCTTTACCCTTCTTACCCCAAATTTGTCCTATTTCAGCAATACCAAATGAACCAAGGGTAACAATTACAAAAGAATCATAAATGTGTTCGTTAATCACTAAATCTTTACTGCTAAAAAATCCAAGAAATAAATCAGCCATTGCAAATAATACCATTACTGCAAAAGCTATAAAACCAACTACTGACTTTTCGTTGATATTGTTGTTGTCGTCAAATAAATTTTTAAATGCCATCCAATTACGTTTTATATATTTTACCATCAAATAACAATTTTAGTGAAACTTAATTTATTATAAATATTAAGTTAAAATGCACTCATTATGAGTTCATCTATTTCATCTTGTACTTCTTCTCTAGTAGCACTCATTTTAAAACTAATATCAGCTTGATATCTTTCAACTTCCTCTCCATCCTGGAAGATTAAAATAGTAGGAACAACTACAACTTTAAATTTACCAGCATCGGCTGGTTTAACTCCTATATCATATTTTTCAATTTCACAATCAGATAAATTATCAACCCATTTTACTTCATTAGGAGCATTCCATTCTGCATTAAAGTATTTAACTTCTATTTGTCCTAATAAAGGAAAACTAATTACAAATAATAAAACACTTAATATAGATTTTTTCATAGTAGATTATCTTAGTTCATCTAACTTCTCTTCTATACGTTTAAGATCTTCTTTTAGTTCTTTAACATCTTCTTGAGTAGTCATAATGGTTTGTCGAATCAACTGATCCTTCATATCGTATTCCATTCTTGTAACTTCTGCTGGGGGTGGTGCTGGGAGTTCTTTTGCTTCAGCTATATCAGCTTGTAAAGCAAACCACATACCAACTAATCCAGTAATACCTGCACCAATCATTCCTAGTGTTTTTAAATCTAGTGTTACTTTAGTATCTTCTCCAATTTGTTTTGCCATTGTTTAGAAAATTATATAATTTATTCCCATTGAAAATTTGTGCCAGTTTCTATTCCAGTATTTACTATAAGTACCTTCGGCAAATAACCCAAGGGATTTTGTTAATTTATGACCAAAAATTAAACCAGCTGAGTAATCTGTCCATTGTCCTCCATTATACCTATGGAAAGAAAATTCATTATTAGTATTTACATGAATGGGCATTATATTTCCCCAAGCATGTAACCAAAAATTCTTTGAGTATTTATAGTAATCAAACCCAGCAATTAAAGAATATTCAAATTTAAGTGGGGCTTCATCCTGTTTCTTTTCTACATAATTAACTAAAACTTGTGGGATAATTACTTCTTCCCAAACAGCAGTACTATTAGCTACTACATTACCTGCTGGGTTAAAATAAGTCTGTCCGCCTTGGCCATCGAATTCAACTGAGTATCCTTCTTGGATAGCTAACCAAGTATAGTGTAAATTGCCATTATCTAACATCCATTCAGCTAAAGGATCATACCCATAAGGTTGAGATAATCTTTGAGCTGCTCCTATATTAATAGAAAATTCTTTATTAAAATTATGTCTATATCTTTGGGATGCTTGAAAATATTCTATGTCAATAAATCCACCTACAAGATATTCAACTTTAGCAACCCAATCTTCAGCAACATATCTTATAAAGTGATGTTGATCTAAATAGGTTTCACCTTGAATTCTTCTATAATCTCCTTCAAATAAAAATTCAAATCCTTTTATTTTACCAATTGTAGCATTATCTGAGAAAGATTCTTCAGTACCATTATAAAATACATTAGCTCTATTTTCATAATCAAATCTTGCAATTTTTCTAATACCTAAGGCAACTGAGTAGTCAAAGGGGGTTTCTAAAACTTCAGATATTAAAGTTCCTGTATTAACAGAGAATGAATTTTTATCTGATAAAGAGGTTCCACCATTTATAGCACCATAAAAAGTAGAAAATTTAAGTGTTTTCTTTAGTTCCTTTTTAAACTTTGATTCAGACTCTTGACTAAAACCTAAAAAGGGTATAACTAAAAGTAATATTAATAATTTTTTCATTTTATTGTTTTATTATTCTTTTGTTAAATACTTGACCATCAAAATTTATTGTTAGGAAATAAACTCCCGATTCTAAACCTGACATATCAACTGTTTTTTTACTTGAATTATTAATTATTGTTCTACCATTAACATCTACTAATGAGTAAGTTATATCTAGAGTAGTACCAATATTTAAAATATTATCTGTTGGGTTAGGATAAACTACTATACTATTAAATGATCTGTTAAACATTCCGTTTATATCAAATCCATCTGGCCATCCATTTTCACAATAATTATACATTTCTTGACAAACTGGATCCCAATCGTTATCACAGCAATAATTATCTACATCAATTACCCAAGCATAACATTGATCATTTAACCAGTATGGTTCACCTGGACCCGTTATACAACCAGCATCATATAGACAAGCTTCAGGGTCTGAAACGTTAGCTGCTGGGTTATAATTATAAGAATTAGGATCTGTACAACCCACAACTGCAGTAATACAACTACCATTATCTACATTAGCTTCAGGGTCATAATTTACTGATTCTGGGTCTGTACAACCATATACTATTGGAATACAAGGATTTGTAAAGTCAGTAGCTGACACTTGATTTACATTTGCATCTGGGTTGTAGTTAAATGATTCTGAGTCCATACAACCATAAACAAATGGTTCACAAGAGCCATTATCTGTATTAGCTTCGGGATCATAATTAAATGAGTTAGGGTCTGTACAACCATAAATTACAGGTTCACAAGAACCATCATCCGTGTTTGCATCTGGATTGTAATTAAATGAAGTTGGATCAGTACAACCTTGTACTACTGGTATACATTCTCCAGGAGTATTTGCATTTGGGTTATAGTTAAATGCTAATTCATTCATACAACCCTCTATAACAGGTATACAATCACCAGCTGTATTAGCTTCTGGGTTGTAGTTAAAAGATGTTGGATCCATACAACCTACCACTACTTCTTCACATGAACCATCATCTACTGTAGCATCTGGGTTGTAGTTAAATGCTAATGGATTCATACATCCTTCAATATAAGGAATACAAGAACCATCATCTACATTAGCTTCAGGATTATAATTTAAAGAACCTTCAGTCATACACCCTTCAACTATTGGGATACAAACTGTACCACAGAATGGTAAAGCTGTATATGTGGTATAAAATGGTGATTCAAAATTTTGTAAAGCACCTTGTCCATTATTTTCAAATGGATTCTCTCCTTCACTTAATAATATTTCTCCATCTGGGCCCTCTAAAATAAATGAATTATGCCAAGTTTGGAATTGTACTTCTTGAGGTGTTGATTGAGGACCTCCTACTTGAAAATAATAAACTTTTACTTCTTCAGAGGAAGATAACTGCAATGGGAATGTTTGTTCATAATCTCCAGGTCCCATAGTATAAGTTCCTAGTGCTACACCTCCTTGAGATACTCCTAAATATGAGTTACCCCATCCATCTCCAGCAGCATCTTTAATAATTAAAGTATAATCACAAACAGGGACTAATTCTTGTTTAGTTGCATCTGGGTTATAGTTAATAGAATTTTCATCTGTACATCCTACAATATGAAGATCAGTACAAGAACCATCATCTATAGTTGCTTCAGGATTATAAGACTGGTAAGCTGGGTCCATACAACCATAGACTTCTTCAATAGTTTCACATTCATTTCCAA